>Ga0302275_10002783_pt1 | contig 18095 bp, 7 predicted proteins | sample III_Bog_N2_2_FD_200229 | JGI IMG/M metagenome (GOLD analysis project Ga0302275, IMG submission 200229) | Peat permafrost microbial communities from Stordalen Mire near Abisko, Sweden - III_Bog_N2_2 | ecosystem: Environmental > Terrestrial > Soil > Wetlands > Peat | place: Sweden: Abisko...
CAGTAACAGGGGAGGACGCCTTTGCCGCAGTCTTCCCCTCAGGGCCTGTTAATACCTGCACCACCTCGCAAACGCGGCTTTCATCGGACTCGTTCACCACTTCCGTCTGAACCTGCACGATGGACTCGCCGGCGGCCACGGATGGGTAAGTAACGAACACGCCTCCGCCCGCAACCCTGTCTGCGAGGATTGGATCGGTGATGTGTAGGGGATCAAGCACCACCAGATCGACGCTGCGATAAAGGCCCCCGAAGTAGCAGAAATCCAGTTCGCTCTGCGGCTTTCCCGGCGGCACCTCCGGATTGTCGGAGTTATCAAGCCGCACCGTCAGAATATTGGGCTGGTCGAATCGGATGTCTTTGGAGATATCGATGGTGAAAGGTATGTACCCGCCAAAGTGAGTGATTCGATGAACGCCATTCAGCCAGACCTCCGCAACCTGCATGGCGCCCTGGAATTTCAGGTAAACTACCCGACCCTTCCATTCCGGCTGCGCAGGCAATTCCCGCTTGTACCAGCAAACACCCTGATAATTGCGGCCGCCACTCACATCCCTTGGCTCAAGCCTGACGGAGTGCGGTAAGGTTACCGGCTCCCACTGTGCGTCAGCGGGAGCGCTCACGTCAGCCCCCTTCGATGACACGGATCCCGGGGAGGCCGCTGTCGATCCGGGCCTGAAGAATTGCCAGTCCTGATTCATGTTGAGCACAAGGCGCGCGACCGGCATGCCGAATGAGCCCGCTCCTGCCGCCTTGTCGATATCTACCCGGCTTGCTCCGATACTGTCCTCGCTATGAACCACACTCGACAGCACGATTCCTGAAGCAGTTAAAGCACTCACTTCCAAAAAGTCTCTCCGCGATAATGGCATGTTCGTCCTTTTCGTTCTTATTTGTGCAGTGGCATGGCTGGCGAGTCGAGCCCGCCGGCGTTTCGACTGGCGTCCCGCCTAAAGCGCCATTTGACCTCGACTTTGAGCTGGTTCCTCGCATTAGGGCTCCCGCCCGGCGGCGACGCCTGCCATCGATCGAAGCGGTCTATCCCCCTTCGGCGACTCGTGATATGGCTTTCCCGCTTCATAAAGCACCAGGCGGCTTCTGATTGCGGTTGCCATCTTTGAATTTCCTTGCCCCACAGCCAGATCCAGCGCCCGCTTCGCCAATGGAATTGCGTACGCGAATTGCCCGTTCTCCGCGTAGGCAGCGGCAAGCGTATCAAGAACGCTTGGATCGTCCGGAGGAGCGAGACTCTTCGCGCTCTCACCAAGCGAAACCGCTTCCGCGCCATTCCGCACGGATGCATTGGACGCAGTGGCCAGAACCCAGGCAACGCCGAGAATGGCGCTTACGCGGCCAGGATCGATGAGATGCGCCTTGCGCCAGTGGGCAAGCGCCTCCGGGCCGTTACCCAAATCCTCGTAGGCGCTGCCCAGGGCTTCCTCGCAGGATTCAAAATGCGGCCTGATCTCGATGGCTGCCCTCAGCTCTGGTAACGCCTGTTCTGCGTGTCCCTGATCCAACAGGAACCTGCCCAGAACGAAACGGTTCTGAGCCGACATGGGGTTGAGTTGAACGGCCAGGCGAAGGTGTTCAAACCCCTCCGCGATCTCTCCATGAACGTAAAGCGATATTCCCAGACCGTTCTGAGCCTTTGCGTTTCCCTCGTCAAGCGCCACCGCTTTCTTCCAGATCTCAAGGGCCTTCAAGTTTTCCCCCTTGTCCTCCAGTTGCATGGCCTCGTCGATGAGCTTGTAGAGTTCCACGGCGGGAACCTGAATGTCATCGATCCCATCCTCGCCTGTGTTCACGAATTCGGGAAGGTTCACGGCGCGGTTGGCTGCGGTGGAGTTATCGATGAGAATAGCGGGGCTGGAATTGCCCTCATTGTCGAGGTGGGTGAGATACATCTGCGTATAGGGCGACCGCGCCTTGGATGAAAACACCAGCCAGCGTCCGTTGGGCGAGAAGCTGTGCCAGGAGTTCATCAGCGATGTATTGGCGCGCAGACGACGCGCCTCTCCGCCTTCGACGGGGACGATGTAAAGTTGGCTGTCGGGACGCATAAGCTGGCCGTTGCGGCATTGCACAAAAACGATCCACCGCCCATCCGGCGAGACCTTGGGGAAGTTGTTGCTCATCCCGTTTTGCGACGCGCCCACAATGGGCTCCGGCGTGCCGCCCTTGCCATCGTTGAAGGGAACGCGGTAAAGATCGTACTGGATTTGCGTCTCGTTCGGATCGTTGGCGTGCAGCGCCTTTGGCTGGCCCGCCGGGTAAGGGTCCTTGGCTTCGGCCCTGGCAAAGACAATGTATTTGCCATCCGGACTCCACACTCCATCTGTCTGCACATAACGCGGATCGTCCGCGCCTGGAAGCGGCTGGCGCTTGCCTCCGGCACGGTCATACCACTCCAGAATTCCACGGGTGGGATAAAAGACCTGCAGGAACCGATAGTCTTTGAAGTTAGTGACGTAATAAGTATTTGATATGTCCAGCGCAGAGCCGGCAAAGGTGCTCACCACGTAACGCCCATTCGGCGAAACCTGGGACATGAAGCCAACGCGAACCTTGCCTGCCTCCCCGTCGGTGTTCCACTGCACAATATCTTTGTTCTGAATGGACATGTGCCGCTCGACCTGGACAACGGCATAGAGACCCTTGTCATTGGCCGGCCCATCCACGTCAATGCCCATCGTCTTGCCATTCCCTGAGAAAGAGTGGCAGTTTGCGCAGGTGGGCATATTGGTCAGCACCGTGCGGCTCTCGGGTAGGCCAATATCGCGCAGACGCCAGCGAATAAGATGAATAGCGGCGGGAGACAGCGGCTGCACTGTTCCATTAGCGCCCGCGCTGGGCATCAGAGGAACGTCGCGGTAAAAGATGGGCGCACCCACCGGATCGCCCGAGGTAGTGATCGATATCCGCGCCTGCGAAGTAGCGCCACGCGCAGTGGTCGAACCGGTGATAGTCAAAGTGGCCGGCGACTCTGTGCTGTGCGCTTGAATGGCTTGCCATGTGTCGGTTGCAGGTGTCCACGACCAGGATGCAGCCTGTTGCGGTGTCAGTTTAGGGAGTTCATTGGTGTCGCTTACGCAGTCCGGATCGATAGCACCGATGCGCATCCGTTCCGGTTTGACTTCGAGATGGATGGGCGCGGAATGATCGGAGAATTCAATATCGATTTGCCAGGCTTCCGCTGCTGCATCGCGCCATAAAAATGTCGGCGGCGTGATGCCGGGCGGAAAGATCGAGCCATCCAGCGGATAGTCGATGGAGATGGGCCAAAAAGCATCTTTGGAACTGCCGGCGGGCGCTGTTGTTTCCTGGCTTCCGCTGCTGCCGAGAGCTTTGTTGTGAAGCGGCAAAAGCCATGCGGCGGCAAGAATGCCTGCCAGCGTTGTCCCAACCACAAAAAGCAAACGCATTCGCTTGGACGAGGACTTGGCTATTGAGTCGAGCACGGGTTGAACCTCCGGGTCCACGCTCGAACTGGGCCCCTTGAAATCATCATAGGACCGCGATGCCTGAATGGAAGCTGAGCGGTTGATGCACTGACCACTGCTGAATCCCGAGACAAAAGAGAAGGCCCGGACAGGCATTAAACCGTCCGGGCCTCCTGGGGGTTAGAAGGTCAGTTTCAAAGCAGCCTGGCCTACTCGCGGAGTGTTGGAAGTGCCGCCGAAACCGCCGTTGCCGCCGTTGATTTGAGCGGGGCCGCCACCGGCATCGCCCGGCTGGGCGTTTGGATTGGACATGACCGGGTGGTTGGTTGCGTTGAAGAACTCGAAGCGGAATTGCAGCCTGTACCGTTCAAGGATCGACCAGTTCTTCGCCAGCGACGAATCGATGTTGAAGCTCGGAGGGCCATCGATCAGGTTGCGGCCGCTGTCGCCGAAGGTTCCATCGTGGCGTGTGACAAACGCAGCGGGGTTGTAGTATTCCTGCGTCCAGTGCGAGCGCCCACCTTGACGCACATTGAGAGGCACTCCGGAAACGCGGTCGGCCCTATCGGAACCGCAAGCCTCGATGCAGCCGCTGCCCCTGTTCGGCTCGCCATACGCAGCTTGATCGTTGCCCGGACTGATGCTGAACGGCGACCCCGACTGCCAGCCGACGATGGGGCTCAGCTGCCATCCTCCGAGCGCTTCACGCATCAGCAGGCTCTTCCCCTTCAACGCCGGACTGGTGTAAATGAAGTTGCTGACCCAGACGAAGGGCACGTTCGCATTGGAGATGCCACGGCTCCAGCCCAGGTTGCGCGGATTGTTGATCTCATCGCCATTGGAGAGGTTGGCGACGCTGGCCACATCGGTCGACTTCGACCAGGTAAAGCTGGATTGTGCCTGAAGACCGTGAGCCAGGTGCCTCTGACCGGTTACCTGCAATGAGTGATAGCTGGCCGTGGCCCCGCTGTCATACTCCAGAATGTCGGTGAAGTTGGAATACGGAGCGACAGGCGCCTTTGCTGACGAGGGAAGCGGGCAGTTCGGGTTGTTGTAGTACGTGCAGTAGCTGTAAGCGGCGTCGTTGTCATCCTGCACGTAGCTCTGGTGATACGACTGGCTGCCGACATATGCCACGCGAACCGCTGTCACCGCGTTGATCTGTTGCTCCACTGAGACGTTCCAGAGTTCGGTGATTGGCGCCTTGTAGTTCCGGCTGAAGGAGGCCCCTAAACTGATCGGGGTTGGAATTGCAGAGCTGGCCGGCGCTTTGTAGGTTGGGTTAGCCCATGGGATCTGGCCGGGGCCAGTGCCGAATGGGTTTCCGTTGGGCGTGCCGAACGACGAGGTTGCATATGGGTTGTGGAAGTTCTCGTATCCGGTTACCGTTTGGCCGGTATTCGGGGTGCAGGTAGCGCCACCGTTGCAGATGGGCGAATTGGACGGCGCGTTCGGAGTGAACGTCACTGCAAAGGGCGCCAGATCGACGGTGTGGTTGTAGTTAGCGTAAGCCACCGGAGCGCTGAACATTCCGAATGCGGCGTGGACGGAGGTCTTGGGCAGATTCTTGGGCTGATAGGCTATTCCGACGCGGGGCTCAAAGATGCTGACATCGGTGGGGCGAAGGCCTGCAGTCATATTGTTGTCGCCGGGGTAAATCAATCCCTGTGGCGCAGCGGGGAACTGAGAGCTCTGCTGCCCTGCCACGAAGGCCGCACCGCGCCCTCCGACCTCAGCCGGCGGCAGGTCCGGATCCCAGCGCAAGCCAAGGGTAAGGGTCAGGCCGGGCTTCAAGCGGAACTCGTCGTTGACGTACGGGTCGACCAGCCATCCCTGGACGTCAGACAACTCTCCGGCTCCCTGTTCGAAGCTGCTCATGTAACCCAGCAGCCAATCGGACGTACCGTTGCCGGTGTAATTGCTGCCGAAGCCGATGATGGCGTTTTGCGGATACTGGGTTGTTTCCACCGCCCGCTGATGGATCAGATCGATGCCCGCCGAGAGCGTGTGACGTCCGAAGGTCTTGATCAGGGTGTCGGACAATCCGAGGGTGCCGCGGACTTCATCCGAGGGCTCGGTCCAGCCGCCATTGGCGGTGCCGAAATATGCGCCCTCCATGTAGCAGGACGGCTCGCTGATACTGATGAAGCGCGACCAGCACAGCGGTTTGTTGTTGCTGTCAAGGACCGCGGTCGCATTGTGCGCGCTCTGTTGTGTCCAAAAAGCCGTGACAGTGTTCACCGTGTCGGGGTTCACCGTCCAGGTGTGCTGCAGGATCTCGTTGAAATACCACATATTCAAGCCGAAGGTCTGATTCCAGGTGTTCAGATTCAAAACGGAGAGAACATTTCCGGGCGTGTCGCCGGCGGGCGCAGTGTACCTGTCGATGAACGAGCGCAAGGTGAGTCGCTGGGACTTGGTCAGGTCGTAGTCAACCCTGTCCGTGTCCTCGTTGTAGTGGGAATTGGCAATGTCGGCCGATGCGTAGAGCAATTGCCCAGCCAGATTCTGGGCCGAAGATGTCGGAGCGGCAGTCCCTGAAGCAGCGGCGGCGTGCCCAGGCAGGCCAAGCTGGGTAAACTGCACGGCTACCGGATCGAGCGCGGCGGCGCCGCCGATCAACTGGTTCGGAATTCCGTTGACGGATTGGAATGGCCCGTTGAGCCAACCGCAGTTTGTTGTCTGGAGCGCGGGACCGACGGCAAAGCCCGAGCCGCAATTGGAATTGTGGGCCTGAGCGTAGGTAATGAGCCCGCTGAAGTCCCCATTCAGCATCTGCGAGGTGGGCGTCTGGGATGCGATATCCGAACTTCCGGGGCCGCCGACAACGACGGTTCCCTGGTAGTTGGCGAAGAAAAACAGCTTATTCTTGATGGCCGGTCCGCCGACAAAGCCGCCGAACTGGTTGCGCCGAAAGGTGTCCTGCTTGTGGTTGCTCCAGTTCGGTGCGTCGAAATCGCCGTTGCGCATGAACTCGAAAAGGCCGCCGTGCAAGTTGTTTGTGCCGCTCCTGGTGGCCATCGAAACCACACCGCCCGACGAGAAACCATACACTGCGCTGAAGTTGCTGGATATGAGGCGGAACTCCCCAATCGCGTCTGGGTTGGGCGTCGGAGAATTCGAGGCCAGGTAGGTGTCCATATTGGTGACGCCGTCCAGCATGTAGAACGTGCTTCCCAGTCGTCCGCCATTCGATGAGGCGACAGACTCATTGGGGAATGAGAAGCCGCTCTGCTGCCAGCCAACCGAATTGGCGCCATTCACTATGCCCGGCGACAGCAGTGCCAGAGCGGAGGGATCGCGGCCATTCAAGGGCAATTCGCTCACCGATTCCTGGTTGACCGTCATGCCCAGTTCTGGCGTTGTGGTGTCGATAAGTTCGGCGTCTGCCGTCACGTTCACCGTCGCGCCGGCGCCCGCCACCTTCAACTGCACGTTCTGGGTCGCGTACAGGTTGGCGTCGATCACAATGCCCTTCTGCACGTACCCGGCAAACCCCGCGGCGTTGATCGCAAGCGAATACTTGCCAGCCGGCAGCAGCTTGAAAATATACACTCCCTGGCCGTCGGTGGCTCCGCTCAGTACTAGGTCGGTATCGACGTTGGTGAGTGTAACAGCAGCCTTTGGAACAGCCGCGCCCAATTGATCGGTGACCTGGCCGGTCAGGCTTCCGCTGGTGCCCTGACCGAGGGCAAGTGTTCCGAAGCTGACGAGGCCGATGAGGATGATCAACAGCAATCCCCGAAGATGCGTCGCTTTGATTCGTTGCATGACTTCCTCCTGAATCTGGTGAAACTGGTAAATCGGGACTTCAAGATTGCGCGGTTTCCACGATGAAACCGTTTTCAAATCCACTCAGGCTCTAACGCAATCGAGCCCGTTATCTGCCACCGCGCATGTTTTCCCTTCATGTGGGGAAACGTTTTCTCAGTCAACGCGGATTCTACGCCGTGGTTTAGAACACTTACAATCCGCCGAAAGTCGGATTTCGACGACTTTTTTTAAGCCGCCATGCAGTGTTTGATCCGGGGGGAAATAAGGCTCGCTGGTGGCGGATAATGGGCGTGTCCAATCCATGGCAAAATGGATTGCCCGACCCCGATGAGCGAGCCCCAACCGATACGACCTCAATTCGCTCGAAATGACGGCCCTCGATCAGGTGTACTAGAATGAGCCGTCGCGGACGGGATTTCCGATGGAATGAACCCCCATCCAGGCGAGATGAGAAAATCTGGCAGCGAAGTCACATCGAATGATCAAACAATTCAGAAATCATCGATTGAAGATTCAGGTGACCTTCGGGGTGCTTCTCTGGCTCCTCGCACCCTCTTTCGCGCAGGCAACATGCACCGCTCCGGCCGAGTTGGCAACCCGCCTGAAGAGCCGCCCGACGAGCGAGAACTATGCCGCGGAAGGGAACTGGTTCGCGGAAAAAAAGCAGTTCGATTGCGCCGCCAATGCCTTTGCCTCAGCGTTTCACCGGCAATCCAATTCAGCCTCTCTTGCCTACCTGTGGGGACTCAGCCTTTACTCCGCCGGTCACGATGACCAGGCTGCGGAGCCGCTGAAACAGGCAATGCAACTCGATCCCAGCGACATTCGCCCACACCTGGTCCTCGGCGCAGTGCTTGACCGCATGAAGAAGACCGCCGAAGCGGAAACAGAGTGGCGCGCGGCCCTGGCCATCGATCCGGATTCAGGTCCGGCTCTCGATGCCCTTTCCCAGGACCTGCTCGACCAGAACGACTACAGTGGCGTTATCGGCCTGCTCGATAAGCCCGGCAGCAGCCGCGTGCGAACCACTCAGCAAAGCCTGAACCTGGGCATAGCATATGGGGGTACCGGGCAACTGGACGCCGCCGCCAAAGCCCTCCATGAGGGCCTAAACAACGATCCGGGCTCAGGGCCCATCGCAAACAAGCTCTCCATGGTGCTTATGCTGCAAGGGCGCGAAGACGAAGCGTTCAAGGTTCTGGATCTTGCGCTCGACAAGCATCCCAGCGATCAGACAACGCAGATTCTTTACCTTCGCATCCTGGTCACAAGTCACAACGAAAAGGCGGCGGAGTTTGCCCACAAAATGCTTGTGACGTACCCGGATCAATGGGAGGTGTTGTACCTGAACGCCCTTCTGGAATCTCGCGAGGCGGACTCGTCTATTGCCCGCACCCATCTGGAACACTCCATCGCGCTCAACCCTGGGTACTATCAGTCCCACGCCGCGCTGGGCACTCTTCTGTCGCAGCTTGGCGAGCTTCCTGCTGCCAGGGACCAGCTTCAGAAAGCCATCTCCCTTGGCGACACCGAACCGGAGGCGTTCTACAGTTTGGCTATGGTCTTCAAGCGCCTGGGCGATACAACACAGGCGCAGCAGAAGTTGGAGATCTATCAGCGGCTCAAGGGTGCCCAATCCGACCGGGTGCAATCCGCCGGCAAAGCGGAAGAAGGCGATCAGGCTATGGCCGCGGACAATGCGACTCAGGCCGCTTCGCTCTATCGCGAAGCGCTCCAATCCAATCCCGATGAGCCGATCCTGTTCTACAAGCTTTCCAGGGCGCTGGACAAATTGAAGGATATCCCCGGCGAAAGAGATGCCCTGCGGCGGGCCATTCAACTGAACCCCAACCTCGCCGAGGCACAGAACCAGATGGGCTACCTCGCCGCGAGAGACGGCGATGTGGCCCAGGCCGAGACTTACCTCCGCGCCGCCGTCCGCGCCTCTGCTTCTTACGTCGCTGCGTGGATCAATCTCGCGGCAACTTTGGCCAGCGAAGAAAAATGGCAGGACGCCAAAGAGGCAATTGGCCACGCACTTGCAATCGATCCGGACAACGCTCAGGCTCGTAACCTCTTTCATGAGCTCTCCGAATCAAATCAGGGCCACTGAAGGCGCGTTGTCATCATGCGGTCCATTATGGCTAAACTCAATCGGTAGTAGCCTGATCGAGCGATCCATTTTTGTGGATTGCGCACTCGGCCAGGGGAGGCACTCTTCCAAGCAATGACTGCCATTTCCAAATCACTCGGCAGTTGGTCGCGTCGGCATTTCCTTAAGGCAGTGCCTGCGTTTCTGACTGCCGTCCTGCTTCGCCGCCAGGCGCCGGCGCTTGCGCCCACAGCCTCGGCTTTGCCGCCTTTTTCGCAGTTCGTCGATGTTGCCAGGCCGGCCGGACTGACAAAGGTCATGCCCTATGGCGAGGGTACGACCGCAACCTACCTCACCGAGATCATGGGCGGAGGCTGCGCCTTCATCGACTACGACAACGATGGATGGATGGACGTCTTTATCCTCGGCGGACGGCGCCTTGAAAGTATTCCGCCCGGCGCCAGCAACCGCCTCTACCACAACAATCGCGACGGCACATTCACCGACGTCACCGAAAAAGCAGGCCTCATCGATGCTGGCTGGGCCGTTGGAGTGTGCATAGGCGACTACAACAACGATGGCTTCGAAGACCTCTTCATCACTTATTTCGGACAAAACAAGCTTTACCGCAACAATGGCAACGGAACATTCACCGACGTCACCGCCCAGGCTGGGTTATCAAGCAAGACCACGCGTTTCGGCTCCGGTTGTACCTTCGTCGATTACAACCGCGATGGATGGCTCGATCTTTTCGTCTCCAACTATGCCGATGTCGATCTGGCCACTCTGCCCAAGCCATCGCTTGATCGTCCCAACTGCAACTTCGAAGGCGTGCCCGTCAATTGCGGCCCCAGCGGACTCGCATTTCCCAGCCACTTGCTCTACCGCAACAACGGCGACGGTACCTTTACCGATGTCTCCAGGGAGTCCGGCGTAGGCGCCTTGCGCGGCTCCTATGGCCTCACCGCCTGCGCTTTTGACGCCGACGAGGACGGCTGGCCCGACATCTTTGTCGCCTGCGACACCACCCCCAGCCTCTTGCTGATGAACAACCACGACGGAACCTTTCGCGACGAAGCACTGTTGCGCGGCGTAGCAGTCTCCGACGACGGCAAGGAAATGGCCGGCATGGGCGTCGCTATCGGCGACTACGAGTGCAACGGCCGCCTCGACATCGTGCGCACACATTACATGAATCAAGCCACCGGCCTATACCGCAATCAGGGCAAGGGAGAATTCGAAGACGTTACCGCGCGCTCCGGCCTCATCCACGAGAGACGCTTCGTCAGTTGGGGCGTGGGCCTGCTAGACCTCGACAACGACGGCAATCCAGACATATTCCTTGTCACCGGCCAGGTCTATCCTGAGTTGGAATCCGTCAATCCGAAGTATCCGCGCCGCACCCCCTGCATTCTGTTCCGAAACCTGGGCAATGGAACTTTTCTTCAAATCACGGAAACAAGTCAGCCGGCCCTCGATGCGCGCCACGTCAGCCGTGGATGCGCCTTCGGCGACTTCGACAATGACGGCGACCTGGACATCCTCATCATGAATCAGAATGAACCGCCGTCTCTGCTTCGAAACGACGCGCCCCCAGGGAATCACTGGATCAAGGTCCGCCTTCACGGGACAAAAAGCAACCGCAGCGCCCTGGGCTCCCGTGTCACCATTCGCAGCGGGAGCAAGACCCAGGTGCAGGAAGTCATGAGCCAATCCAGCTATGTCTCTGCTAACGATCCCCGCCTTCACTTCGGGCTCGGCTCCGCAACCTCGGTCGACCTCGAAGTTCGATGGTCGCTTGGCGCCATCGAAATCCACAAGAATGTACCCGCCGATCTACTGATCACCTTACGAGAAGGTTCTCCAACCATAAACGCTGAGAAGCTCACTCCGGCCATTCAGTTCGTCGCCGGCCAGAAGACTTAGAGCACGCAAGCATGCGACGCATAAAGCGCAACCGGTCAACTGAAGTCATCCGAAGTAATTGGCTCTATTGCAACTCTAAAACGAAGGGTTGTAGATTCGAGGCCAGCCTGAGGAGCCAAATCTTGCCAGAAACTTAGGCGCGGCCAATACCTCCAAACAATCCGAAGCCGCCCAGTACTTTCCCTTCAACGCTCGAACCACCTTCGCCGCGCGGTGATAATCTACGTCGTAATTGGTGCGTTGGGTCTAGCGGGTTCAAGGTCATGGAGCGCATTCAGCGCAGTTTTGTCCACACTTCGCAGGCGATGATCTTGTCCAGGCGTCCGCTGCGCTGGCTTTTCGATGCGCAGGCAGGTCCTCCCAACAGGTTTGTGCCGCGCTGGCTCTTTCTGAGAGCGCTGGCTCTCATCTACTTTTCGGCATTCTTCTCCTTGCTGTTTCAGATTGAAGCCTTGATTGGACCGCACGGCATCCTGCCCGCGGAACGCTTCCTGGCTGCCGTGGCAGGAGGCACGGGCTACCTGCGGTTCTGGTTCGCGCCCACACTCTTTTGGCTCTCGTCCGGATCCCACGGCATCATGGCGGTCGTCTGGCTTGGCCTGATCGCGTCGATCGCCGCACTCTGCAATCTATGGCCGCGGCTTAGTTTCTTCCTCTGCTTTGTTTGCTTCCTCTCATTTGTCACTGCGGCACAGGTGTTCTCCGGTTATCAGTCCGACGGCATGCTGCTGGAAGCGGGCTTCCTGGCATTGTTCTTTGTGCCTCGGGGCTTCTTACCCCGCTGGGGAATTTCCAGCCCCGCTTCGCGCGCCAGCCTCTTGCTGCTGCAATGGGAGTGGTTCCGCATCTACTTCGAATCCGGCCTGGTAAAACTGCTAAGCGGCGATGTCCAGTGGCGCAACTTTACGGCCATGGACGAGTACTACCAGAATGGCCCGTTGCCCACGTGGATCGGGTGGTACATTGAACATTTGCCACACTGGTTTCACGCGGCTTCGGCAGCAGGAACCTTGGGGATGGAGCTGGCCGTGGTCTGGATGCTGTTCTTGCCCCGGCGTGTGCGCCTCGTCTGCTTCTGGATTGTTACGCCATGGGAGATCGGCGTCATTCTTACTGCCAATTACACGTTCCTGAACTACCTGGTGCTGGCGCTGGGATTCTTGTTGCTGGACGACCATAGCGTGCGATGGCTGCTTCCGCGCCGGCTGCGCGCAACGTTGCCGCAACCACCGCAGCAAGACGAACCACAACAGGAGCAACCCCCTCTTTCTATTCTGGAAGTCCGCGTAGAGGACAAGGCGGTGAGTCAGCCTGTAGTTCGCGGGCCGGGCAGTTATCTCAGGGATCTGGGGATCGGCGGAACAGCGCTGATGCTGACCTGGATCGCCTATGCAACCACGGCCCAGATGATCCGGATGCCGTGGCCCGATGCGCCCCTGCCTACCGCTCCGATCATGGCGCTGGAGCCGTTCCGCATTGCCAACGAGTACGGGCTGTTTGCCATCATGACCCGAGGCAGGTATGAGATTGAGTTTCAGGGTTCGAACGACGGTGATAATTGGACGCCTTATCTGTTTCGGTACAAGCCGCAGGCGCTGAACGAGGCGCCACGCATCTACGCCCCTTACCAGCCGCGATTTGAATGGAACCTGTGGTTCGCATCGCTGGGTGACTGGCAGCAAAATGACATCGTGCCTCTGACCGAAGAACGGCTGCTGGAGAACGATCCGGATGTGCTCGCTTTGTTTCGAGCAAATCCTTTTAAACAGGCGCCGCCTCGCTATGTCAGAGCTGTTCTTTGGCAGTACTGGTTTACATCGATGGAGGAAAAGCGGCGCACTGGGAATTGGTGGAAGCGAGATCTGCTGGGGTTGTATGCGCCAGAGTTGACGCGGAAGCCGGATGGCAATTTTGGCGCTGTCGAATGGCCCGAACAGTTGGCGCCTCATTTTTGAGGAACCGCAGCGCAAATGCAATCGGGTCGTGTATGAACGGAATGGTGGCGATAGCGCTTTCCCAGGCCAAGTCATTGAATCCCGTTTCCATTCGGGGAAAGTGACAGTGACGAGTTGAAGGGAAGTATGACAGTATGGATGGTTTGGTAAACGCGTTCAAAATAGGTAGGGAAATCGAGATGGAAATGAGAATGAGATGGGCCTCCAGAGTTTCGGTTAATGCCATGTCGATGGCTTGCAGCAGGGTTTCGAGAATCGCTGTGCTGGCGATCGCGGGTGCTTTGATTACCGGCGCGTGCGTGGGACAACCGCCGGCGGCAAGCCCGCCAGGGGCCAGCCTCACGATTCAGTTGGATCGGCCGCTCCATGCCGTCAGTCCGACGCTTTACGGGTTGATGACCGAGGAGATCAACTACTCCTACGACGGCGGCTTGTATGCCGAGTTGGTGCGCAACCGCACGTTTCAGGATCATAGCTGGGATGGCGTTGCCAGGTGGAACATTGAGGAACTCGGGAACTCCGTTGCGACCATGGCGGTGGATCTGACCGATGGACCAAGCGCTGCGCTCGAACATAGCCTGGCAATCACTGTGAAGCAGGCCGACGCCGCCAACCAGGCTGGAGTCCGCAACGAAGGCTATTGGGGCATGGCTGTGCGCCCCAACACCACCTACAAGGGATCGCTGTACGCAAAGTCGGACTCGGCTGAAATTGGACCGCTGAATATTGCGCTCGTCAACAACACCACTGGCAAGGCAGCTGCATCCGCGGCGGTGCAGGGAATCTCAACCGAGTGGAAGCGGTATGAGTTTACCCTGACTACAGGAAACATCGAACCATCCTCGGGAAATCACCTGCTTATTACGGTGGGACATACTGGCAAGTTATGGATCGACCTTGTATCTCTCTTTCCCCCCACATATAAGAATCGGGAAAATGGAAATCGTCCCGACCTGATGGAGATGCTGGCAGGGATGCATCCCAAGTTTCTACGGCTGCCCGGAGGCAACTATCTTGAAGGCGACCGGATCTCCGAGCGGTTCAATTGGAAGAGCACCATCGGCCCCCTGGTGGACAGGCCCACGCACCGCAGCCCATGGAGTTATCAGTCCTCCGATGGACTGGGGTTGCTTGAGTTTCTTGAATGGAGCGAAGACCTGCATATGCAAACGGTGCTTGCGGTTTACGCCGGCTATTCGTTGCAGGGGGATCACATTCGCCCCGGTCCGGAGCTGACTCCATTTGTGCAGGATGCGCTGGACGAGATAGAGTTTGCAACCGGCGATACAGCCGCAAAGTGGGGAGCGGTACGTGCCAAACTGGGCCACCCGGCGCCATTTGCAATCCAATATGTCGAGATAGGCAATGAGGATAACTTCGATCGCTCGGGAAGTTATGAAGGAAGATATGCGCAGTTTTACAAAGCTATCAAGGCAAGTTATCCGCAGTTACAACTCATTGCTACTATGCCGCTGAAACGGACAAGGCCCGATGTGGTGGACGACCACTACTATAAGCGCGCGGACGAGTTCTTTGAAGATGTGAAGCACTATGACGCGGTCGACCGCAACGGGCCAAAGATATTTGTGGGCGAATGGGCAACTCGCGAGGGAGCTCCGACCACCAACATGGGCGCAGCGCTTGGCGATGCCGCGTGGATGACCGGAATGGAGCGCAACAGCGACCTGATTGTCATGGCTTCCTATGCGCCGCTGTTGGTCAATGTTAATCCGGGTGGAATGCAATGGGAGTCAAACTTGATTGGGTATGACGCGATCACGAGCTACGGATCGCCAAGTTATTATGCCCAGTCCATGTTTGGCACGTACGTGGGGACAGAGGTGCCGGCGTCTTCCATTACCGGAGGCAGCGATCGATTGTTCTATTCCGTAACGCGCGACCCCGCGAAGGGTGAGGTTTATCTGAAACTGGTGAATGCATCTTCGTTGGCGCAGCCGATGGAGATCGCCCTGACTGGAGCCGGCAACATTGCAACCACCGGAACGCTGGTGTCGCTCACGGGCTCAAATCGGGCGGAGACGAACTCGCTGGCCGATCCGGCGCGCATTGTGCCCGTCAAGTCCGTGCTGCAAGGGGCCGCGCCAAAGTTCACTCATACCGTGCCGCCATACTCGATTGAAGTGATCGAGTTACAAGCGAAGTAAATAGTGCGTGTTTTAAAACCATGCTTTGTATCAGGGCACGAGTTCAGTCGTGCCGGGAAGTGCCGGAATATCGCGAGGGGTTTTAACCCCTGCAGGATGACCTCTACGATTTCCGCAGCCATTTTTGAAACGCGCTGCGGTTTCGCGTCCAAACGTGTCGTCAAACCCCTCGGCGCTGCTCCTGTAGAGTTGGAACCAGCGGCAATCCTGTTGGCGCGCACCTCTCTTGACCACTTCTCCTAATTCGGAAACGCTCGCCGGCTTGCTGCGGTCGGTCTTCGGGTTTGCCGGCTTTCGCGCCAATCAGCTGGCGGTTTGCGAAGCGGCCCTGGCGGGTCGCGATCTGCTTCTGGTGATGCCCACCGGGGCTGGAAAGTCGCTGTGCTACCAGTTGCCGGCCATCGCGCGCGGCGGCACGGCGCTGGTGATTTCGCCGCTGATTGCGTTGATGGACGACCAAGCTGCAAAGTTAACTTCGCTCGGCCTGAATGTGGCGCGGATTCACTCCGGCCTCGACCGCAGCGTGGCGCGGCAGGCATGTGTGGATTACCTGCAAGGGAGCCTGCAGTTCCTGTTCATTGCGCCTGAGCGGCTGCGCGTCCCTGGGTTCCCTGAGATGCTGGCCAAGCGGCAACTGGCGCTGATTGCCATTGATGAGGCACATTGCATATCGCAATGGGGACACGACTTCAGGCCCGACTACCGGATGCTTGGCCAGTATCTGCCGGGACTGCGCGGACAGGGATCGGGAAGCAGCGACCAGGACCCGCCTAAGGAGCGCGCCCCAGTGCTTGCGCTCACCGCCACAGCAACGCCAACGGTGCAGGCGGACATCGTGACGCAGCTTGGCATGGTGAATCCGGTCAAGTTCATCCACGGCTTCAGACGCGATAACCTGCGGCTGGAAGTGGTGGAAGTTCCGGTGCCCGATCGGGCGCGGGCTATATGCGGCTTGCTGGCCGACCCGGCGCGCAGGCCGGCAATTGTGTATGCAACTTCGAGAAAACTTGCCGAGCAATTGGCGGAACACTTGTCGCTGACAACTTCGAACCGGGCCGGAAATCCGGAAACCTCACCACATGCGGACTTTGCCGGACGCATTCCGGCTGCCGCCTATCACGCGGGGCTCGATGCTGCTACGCGCGAACATGTCCAGACGGCCTTCCAGGCGGGCAAGCTGGAGGTGGTGGTCGCGACCATTGCATTTGGAATGGGAATCGACAAGGCCGATATTCGCACCGTGATCCACGCCGGCCTGCCGGGTACGCTTGAAGGCTATTACCAGGAGATTGGGCGAGCCGGGCGCGACGGTGCCTTGAGCCGCACCTACCTGATGCACAGCTACGCCGACCAGCGCACCCACGATTTCTTCCTCAACCGCGACTATCCTCCCGCCGACCACTTGCAGGAGGTGTTTCGAGTGCTCACGGAGGAGCCGCAGCCGGTGGAGGAACTGCGAGCCAGGTCCCGGCTGGACGAGGACGAGTTTGACAAGGCCCTGGAGAAGCTGGAGATCCACGGCGGAGCCCGTATGGACTTTGGCGGCAACGTGAAGGCAGGCGGTCCCGGCTGGAAGAAAACCTATTCGATCCAGGCCCAGCACCGCGCGGAACAGTTCGAAAAGGTGCTGCGATTTACCACGCAGAACGAGTGCCGAATGTCGGCGCTGGTGAGGCACTTTGGCGACTTGGAGGACGCGGGCACGCCGTGCGGGGTGTGCGATGTGTGCGATCCGGCGGGCGCTGTGCTGCGGCTGTTCCGGCGGGCGACGGCCCCCGAGCGCGAGTTGGCGCAGGCGATTGCCGACGATTTGCGCGGGGTGGATTACAAGGCCGCGGGAACGCTGCAACGAGGCCTCGAGCTGGTGGGACGCATGAGCCGCAGCGAGTACGATGGGCTGCTTGCAGCCATGGTGCAGGCCGGGTTGATCGAGATGGAAGATGCCGAGTATGAGAAAGACGGCGAGGTGCGGCGCTTCCGCAAGGTAAGGCTTACGGAGGCAGGGCGGAAGATGCGGCCGGGGACGGCCGTAGAGTTGCTGATCAGCGATGGGCTTGTGGAGGAGTTCGGCGGCCGAAGTGCTCCTCCGGCGCGTGTCAGAAAGCCTAAGGCGGCGAAGACAGAAGCGCCGAAGCCTGGCGTGCTGAAGGCGGTCGAGTCCAGAGCAGCGGTTCCAGCACCAATGACATCGGAGGACGAAGCTGTAGCAGCACGCCTGAAGTCCTGGCGAAATGCGGAGGCTAAGCGGCTGGGCGTTCCCGCTTATGTCGTCATGCACGACCGCACCTTGAATGCCCTGGCGCAGGCCAGGCCGCGAAACCCCAATCAGTTGCTGGCTGTGGATGGAATGGGTCCTGCAAAAGTGGAAAGATTCGGCAGCGCGATACTTGGAATCTGCGCGGGCCAGCCCGGTTAGCTACTCTCGGCGCGGACCTCAGACTTGAAGGGCGCGGCTTCTATTGCGCATCCCGCACGCAGCGGAAGCCCACTCCTCCCGAGCGGTCGTAGCCAGGAGCCATCAGCAACAGCTTGCTGTGTTCGTCGTTGCGATAGGCCTGCGGGAAATACCATATCGAACCCTGCGGCTGATAATGATCTCCGCCGCGCAGAATGGCCGCCCGCGTGTGCTCATCCCTGAATTCGTCGGTCCACTGCCACACGTTGCCCACCAAATCCATAATGCCATATGGGCTTGCGCCCTGCGGATGAGCGTCCACCGCGTCGGGTCCAGTCATCGTGCG
>Ga0302275_10002786_pt1 | contig 18080 bp, 21 predicted proteins | sample III_Bog_N2_2_FD_200229 | JGI IMG/M metagenome (GOLD analysis project Ga0302275, IMG submission 200229) | Peat permafrost microbial communities from Stordalen Mire near Abisko, Sweden - III_Bog_N2_2 | ecosystem: Environmental > Terrestrial > Soil > Wetlands > Peat | place: Sweden: Abisko...
TGACCATCTTTCAGCACACTCCCGGAGTGGTTGACACCGACTGGTATGTCGAAGACCCGGAACCGAGACTTACGATGCGCGTGGATGAAGTCAAGGCTGCCGAGCACGGCATTGCAGTCTCCGGCGTTGCTCATGCCCTGGCGCTTGCCATCTCTGGAACCGAGGTCGGCCTGATTCATGATCAGACAGCGCGAGAGCCCGTGCCCGCAATTGTCGAACTTGACCGTGCCGATCGCTCGTCCGAGCAGGGTTTGGACAATATTCGCCTGCCCGGCGCCGACGGCGTCATGATTTCATTGCGCGAATTGGTAATCTTTGAGCACAAGACAATTGAGCCAAGCATTTATCACAAGAATCTCCGCCGCGTGGTGTATGTCACCGGAGACGTGGCCGGAGCGGTGGAAAGCCCGGTCTACGCCATTCTGAAGATGAACAAGGACCTCGACCACCTCACCCTTCCCGCCGGATACACGCTCGCCCGCTATAACGCGTCGATGCCGGAGTCTACAGACCACTACTCGATGAAGTGGGACGGCGAATGGCACATCACCATCGAGGTCTTCCGCGATATGGGCCTCGCATTCGCAGCCGTGCTGGTGCTCATCTACGTGCTCGTGGTCGGCTGGTTCCGCTCCTTCATTGTGCCGCTCATCATCATGGCTCCCATTCCACTCACTCTGGTCGGCATCATGCCTGCTCATGCCATGCTGGGTGCGTTCTTTACGGCAACCTCGATGATCGGCTTCATCGCCGGCGCCGGCATCATCGTGCGCAACTCAATCATCCTCGTTGACTTCATCGAGCTTCGCATTCGCCAGGGGATGCCTTTGGCCGAGGCAGTGATCGATGCAGGCGCAACTCGGTTCCGCCCCATGCTCTTGACCGCAGCCGCCGTCGTCGTTGGCGCAAGCGTCATTCTTACCGATCCCATCTTTCAAGGGCTGGCCTTGTCGCTGATTGCGGGCGCGGTCGCTTCTACGTTTCTGTCTTGGCCCACCATCCCGGTGCTTTACTACATGGTTCACTCTGGGCACCAGACCCACCATCAACCTGAATCCGAACAAGGAGATTCCCTATGACAGTCGAACGCGGTGTGCGCCTGATGGCAGGCGTCATGGTGCTGCTATCGCTTGCTCTTGCACATTTCCTCTCTCTCTCCTGGCTCTGGCTGACGGTTTTCGTCGCGGTTAACCTGTTGCAATCGGCATTCACAAACTGGTGTCCGGCCATGAACATCCTCCGCGCCATGGGTCTGAAGGATGCCAGCTGCGGCATGGTCAAGTGAGAAGGAATCATGCAGCCATGGCGCCGCGGAATGCACTGGTCAGGTCGAACAAATCCTCTCGAAATCAAAGCGCCCGGCTCAAGGATGATGTCTATCGCCAGATGTTTCGACTGGAGGAACGTCGTCCTGGCGCCGAGATGGCACTCGCCCTCGCCTTGTTGCGCGCATGGCTGGCTTCAGGCTCCAAACCTGAATGCGGTGAAGAGCGAGATTGGCTTATGAAGGTATCTCCAATCTGCCTTCAGATGATCGAGACAGCTTTGGATACAGGTGTTGCAACGACTCCCTGTGCGAAGAGCCATTCTTGCTGAATGCTCGGCGCGGTCGATCGAAGGTTCTCCGGGGAGACGGTGCTCTTTTCGCGACGCACGAGAATATACTGAGCTTGCACACCACGATCCCATGCGATGCGACCTGAATTGATCCGAGCCACCGACCTGCTGCAACGCAACACGCCGGAAGCCGTCGAAGAGGCGATCGGTTTGCTGCAGAATACGGTCTATTCCTTCAGCATGAAGGTCTGCGGCCATCCGGAAGATGCGGAAGACACCATGCAGGAGGTGCTTTCCCGCTCCATCGCGCACCTTGCCAAAATCCACACTCCGCAGCAGATGGCCGTTTGGCTTTACACCGTCACCAGGAACCGCTGCTGGCGCATGCGCCGCAAGCCCGCTCACGCCCCGGCCAACCTCCTTTCGCTCGACGAGTTGATGCCGGACAATGAAGAACTGGGACGATTGCTTGAGGATGCCGCGATGGGACCGGAAAGCAATCTCCTCGCCGCCGAGCAGCACCACCTGCTCCACCAGGCCATTCTGCGTGTCCCGCCAACCTTGCGCATTGTTCTCGTGCTCCACGATATGGAAGAGTTGACCACCGAGCAGGTTGCGCAGGTCCTCTCGCTTCAACAGGGAACGGTTCGGATTCGGCTTCATCGGGCACGTCTCAGCGTGCGCAAGGAAATGGACCAGCTCCTGCGGGAACACTCTGAAGATCAGCACGGTGCAGGAGCCTCCGCGAGGAAGCGAAAGGTTGCCAAGGCCGCCGATACGCCGCGTTCCGCGGAATGCCGCGATCTCTTTGCCAACCTCTCCGAATACCTCGATGGCAGAGTGGAACCGCTTACCTGCGAACAGATGCGCGAACATATCCAGGCATGCCCATCCTGCGTGGCCTTTCTGCGCGACTTGCGCGCCGCCATCGATCGCTGCCGCTCCCTGCAGATTCCCTGTGACCCGGCCGTCGCGCCTCGATTGCGCGCCATCCTTACACGGGAATACCTCCGCATGCTGGCTCTGCCGGTCGCAAAATTAAACCCTGCGATTCTGTAACGGATTGCCGCCTTCATGACTTTCTTCTTGTGGAAGAGGAAACCATGATGGAAGTAAGAATTACTCATCTCGACAACGTTAAGTTTGCCATTCATTCGCGCTCGCACTCAATCGTCTGCGACCAGCCGGCTGAGAATGGTGGGGAAGACTCTGGCATGACGCCTCCGGAGTTGCTGCTCGCGTCCCTGGGGTCTTGCGCTGCCTTCTATGCTATGCAGTATCTAATGACCCGTAATCTCGCGCAGACAGGCGTGGAAGTCACAGTGACCGCGGAAAAATTAAAACATCCTGCGCGCGTCGGCAATTTTCGAGTGCACGTCGTCTGCCCCGTCGCGCTTACTGAAGAACAGACCGAGGGCCTCATGCGCTCCGTGCATCACTGCCTGGTTCACAATACGCTCTTGACGCCGCCGGAGATTGCGATTGAGCTGACCACGAAGGAGATAACCGTCCTACAGGCATAACAGCATCAATGGATCAGGCGCGCCAGCGGGTGGGCGCCATCGCCTCCATCGAACTCCTAAGCGGACGGAGATACTCAACCACGTGTCCAAGAACATATTCTTCATCGGCCTGATCCTTGCCGCAAGCGGTCTCGTCTCGCCCCCCATTGCATTGGCCGGCGGACTCATCTACGGATTCAGCTTCGTTCATCCCTTTCATGTCGAAGCAAAGCAACTATCGAAGTTGCTCTTGCAGGCATCGGTTGTGGGGCTCGGATTTGGAATGGATCTGCAGCAGGTCATGCAGGCGGGCCGCTCCGGATTCATCTATACCGCGGGAAGCATCAGTATCGCCCTGCTCGTGGGTTGGGGATTGGGCCGACTCTTGAGGGTTAGGCAGAGAATCTCGTATCTCATCTCGGCCGGTACCGCCATCTGTGGCGGCAGCGCCATTGCGGCGATTGCCCCAATCACCAATGCAAGCCAGGAAGAGATTGCCGTCTCGCTTGGAACGGTTTTCGTGCTGAACTCGGTTGCCTTGCTGACGTTTCCGGCAATCGGCACCGCGCTGCACATGACGCAGACGCAGTTTGGCCTGTGGTCGGCACTGGCGATCCACGACATAAGTTCAGTCGTCGGCGCAACAGCAAAGTACGGAGTGGTGGCCCTTGCCGTCGGCACGACCGTTAAGCTCGCCCGCGCTCTATGGATCGTGCCGCTTTCGGTTGGAACCGCAATGGCAAACAAGAGCAAGGCGCGTGTCCAGTGGCCTTGGTTCATTCTCTTCTTCTGCCTGGCGGCGGTCGTCAACACTTATGTACGCATCTTCCAGCCCGCGTATCCGGTCCTGAAGCATCTTGGCGTTATCGGCCTCACCGTCACGCTCTACCTGATTGGAACAGGGCTCTCCATGAAGACTCTCCACGAAGTTGGAGTTCGACCGTTCCTTCAGGGAGTCCTTCTCTGGCTCTTCGTCGCAGTGGGATCGCTTTCTCTTATCCTCAGTGGCTGGATTCACCTTTAAAGCAAAATCTCGATCGATATACCCAACGCCACCTCTTCAAAGGGTTGATTTCCTTAAGAAATCAACACCTCGCACGCCACTCAACTGGGCACTGTCATCCTGAACGAAGTGAAGGATCTGCGGTTGTTCTTGAATGACAAGAACTTGAGAGACACCACACTAGGCAACCAGCTCTAGACCCGGATAGTTGCCCCTCGAGCGGCATTGACAGCTCTCCCTTTTTGATTTACTTTGCAATGTAAAGTGAATTCTGTATGAACGACCTGAACAAAGCGCTCGGAGAGATCAGCAGCATCCGCAGGCAGGTGGCTCGCAGCACGGAGTTTCGTGGCTACGGTCCCACTACTCTGGCTGCGACGGGAGGCATTGCGATATTGGCGGCGGGGGTACAGGCGGTTTGCCTGCCCAACCCGGCCAATCGCATCCCTGCATACCTGGCAATCTGGGTCTCAACCGCCATCCTGTCGGCAGCTTTGATCGCTGTCCAGACTATTACGCGCTCCCAGCGCATGCATTCAGGCATGGCCGACGAGATGATCCGCATGGCCGTCGAACAATTTTTGCCGGCGGCAGGTGCTGGAGCGCTATTGACGATTGTCCTTGTCGGTTCTGTTCCGTCGGCTCTTTGGATGCTTCCAGGACTTTGGCAGATCACATTCGGCCTCGGCGTGTTTTCGTCGTGCCGGTTTCTTCCCCGTCCCATGGCCGCGGCGGGCGCATGGTATCTGCTGACGGGATTGGCCTCGATCGCACTCGCAGACGGTCGTGCTCTTTCTCCTTGGACCATGGGAGTTTCGTATGGAGTTGGACAGTTGCTTGTCGCAGGCATTCTGTTCTTCGCCGCGGAGAAGGGCAGCGATGAAGACTAAACCTCCTGGCACTTCAGAACCTGCCACTGAAGGCCGTTTCGCATACGAAGGCTTGGATCGCGTGATTCACGAGCGCGCTCGTCTCAGTGTGTTGACCTCTTTGCTGACCAACCCGAAAGGGCTGACCTTTAGCGATCTCAAGCAGCTTTGCGCCCTGACGGATGGCAATCTGAGCCGGCATCTGAGCGTGCTCGAGAAAGCAAGAATGGTGGAGATCCTGAAGGGGCATGATCGCAATCGTCCACAGACCATCTGTCGCATCACCGCCAACGGACGCAAACGCTACTTTGAATATCTGTCGACGCTCGAACAGGTGGTCAGGGATGCAGCAAGAGAAACAAGAGATAAAGCGACGTCCACTTCGATACGCGGTCTGACACCACGAGAAGCCTGACCCTTTTTTGTGCAGTTACTTTGCATTGCAAAGTTAGTTTGAAATCAGGAGAGAGACGAATGAACGATACTTCAATGTTGCTGTCCAGCGTGCAATCCAGATTGAAGACCCGATCCATGGGTATGAAACTCATCGTTGTCTGTGGGTTGGCCCTGGCGATGACCATCCCCGCGCTCTTTGTTGAGGGGCTGGTTGAAGAAAGAACGCAACGAGCCGCCGATGTCACCAGAGAGATCGCGAATCATGTAGGCGGACAGCAAACCTTCCTGGGGCCCACTCTTGCCATTCCCTACTCTGTGCCCGCACAGACCACGGGAAGTGCAGTCGAGCACGGCACGTATTTGATTTTTCCCGTGCAGGGTGCAGCCACAGCCAAGACCCGCACAGAAGAGCGGCGCCGTTCGCTTTTCAAGGTTCCTGTCTTCGAAGCCGACCTGCGGTTCGACGCAGCCTTCGACCTGACAGGCGCACCTTTGGCTGCTCCATCGGGTGCCGTGCTCGATTGGACCCAGGCTAGGCTTGTCGTGGGGGTTTCGGATGCCCGTGGGGCATTGGCCGACGGCACAATCACTGCCAGCGGAAAAACAGACTCATTCGTTCCGACAGACGGCATCGACGGTCTATCGCTCGATTCGAACGGCAACCAAAACCAGCGTACGCCGCTCACACTCTTTGGAGTCATGGTCTCTAAACTTGCTCAACCCAACGCAAAGTTTCAGGTGAGCGCCGCATTGCGTTTCTCAGGAGCGCAAAGGATAGCCATTCTTGCCTACGGCAAAACCACACGCCTCAACATCGAAGGCGACTGGCCAAACCCCAGCTTCGATGGCGGATTCCTTCCCGTCAGGCGCGCCGTGTCCACGCAAGGATTCTCGGCGGAATGGGTGGTTCCCTGGATCGCCCGCGCAATCCCAGCCGAGGGCCGCAGTTCTTCAGTCGCAGGACTTGACTCAACAGCTCTGGGCGTCTCATTTGTTGAGTTGGCAGACCCATACCAGTCCGTAAACCGCTCGCTTAAGTACGTGCTGCTCTTCCTGGGCCTGTTGTTTCTGTCCTATTTCATCTTTGAGGTGACAACCGGCAAGCGCGTCCATCCCGCCCAGTACATCCTGGTTGGCATCGCGCAAATCATCTTCTATCTCCTGCTGCTCTCGTTCGCCGAAAGAATCGGCTTTGATTTCGGATTCCTGATCGCTGGTAGTGCAACGGTCATTCTTCTCTCTGCAAACGCTGGATGGATCTTCAACAGTCGCGTTCAAGGCCTCCGCGCCCTTCTTTGCTTCGGCCTCCTTTACTCCCTCATCTATATGCTGCTGCGGCTTCAAGACAACGCCCTTCTGGTTGGCGCGATTGCCAGCTTCCTGGCTGTTGCCGCTGCAATGTACTTCACGCGCGGGATTGACTGGTATAGCCAACTCGCTGGGCCGGGACCTCAGGTGCAACAGTCCTCGCTCCTTGAGCCGAAGGACCCAGCATGATGCAAAGTGAAAAACGACAAGGGCTCCACGTGGCCATCATCATGGACGGCAATGGTCGCTGGGCAACGCGGCGCGGACTGCCTCGTATCGCCGGTCATCGTGCCGGAGTGGCTGCCCTGCGCCGAGTCGTCGAGCGCGCGCCGGATGTCGGAATCAGCCGCCTCACGGTCTACGCCTTCTCATCTGACAATTGGCGTCGGCCAACTTCCGAAGTGCAGGGCATTTTCTGGCTCTTGCGTGCCTTCCTGCGTTTGGAGACTCAACGGCTTCGGCAACGTGGCGCGCGTCTCCAGGTCATCGGCCGGCGTGATCGATTAGGGAAATCCGTTCTCCGCGAAATAGACAGGACAGAATGTGCCACGGCTACAGGACGACGACTCCATCTGCGCGTGGCCATTGATTACTCCTCCCGTGACGCCATCACTCGTGCAGCCGCCACCGCGACTGCTGGGGGATTGCCTCCGCACGATTCGTTCGGATCCTTATTGACGCAGGCATTGATTGCAGAAAGTGGGGACGTCGACCTGTTAATCCGTACTGGCGGGGAAAAGCGCCTTTCGGATTTCCTGCTGTGGGAGTCCGCCTATGCTGAACTCATCTTTACTGACACGATGTGGCCAGACTTTGACGAGCGTGACCTTGAGAGCGCGCTCGATGAATTCGGACGCAGGGAACGCCGCTTCGGCCGGGTGCCGACGATCGTTGTGAACTCCGGACCGGAATCGATCAGCAGCATCCCGTGATCGCCCTCGCTGGAGGCACGGCCTTTACGCTGCCCTCCCAGCGGTCAGGTCGACGTTCCGCTCTCAAACTAGCTATTCTGTTGATATCAATGACGCAATCTGGCCATCTTCGACGCATTCGCTTCTGGCTCGCCGTCTTCATCATCGGTCTAGTCCTCAGTGGCATCACGGCGTTTCCACTCGAAACGGAGCTGAGTCTACTCGTGTCCATCCTTCATGCCGGATGGCTGCGACCTATCTCGGAACTCACCGGGCTGCTTCCGTGGCTTGAACGCGTCTATAGCGGTCTTCACACTACAAACGCGAACTATCCATTTCTTGCTTATGGGACCGACTGGCTCGCATTCGCCCATTTAGTGATCGCAGTTGCATTCATTGGTCTCTGCATCGACCCGGTCCGCAACAAGTGGGTTATCACGTTCGGGCTGATCGCTTGCGCTGGAGTCGTCCCGCTTGCCCTCGTCGCCGGCGCAATCCGCGGCATCCCGTTCCCATGGCGTCTTATTGACTGCACCTTCGGGCTCTTGGGAGCTGTCCCGCTCCTGTTCGCCAGGCAATCAATCCGTGCTCTCGAACGACAGCGAGTCTGATGAGGACAACCGCCAATTCAGCAAGCGCAAAGCCCTTGCAACGTTCCCGCCCAATCGCACTATCGATGGTGCTGATAATTGCCACCTTGATGGCCGGCCTTACGATTCGATTGATTCCGCTTGGCGTGCCAGCCCTCATCGTCAAGTACGGCGGCTCCATGCTTTGGGCGCTGATGATCTACTGGATCGTCTCGGCCCTGTTGCCTTCGTTGCGTCTACTTGTCATTGCCGTCATCAGTGCTGCTCTCACCACAGCCGTCGAGTTCTTCAAACTGCATCACTCACCGGCAATCGACGCCTTCCGACTGACCATCCCCGGCATTCTCTTGCTCGGCCGTGTCTTCTCAGCCTGGGATATCCTCGCGTACTGGCTCGCCATCTTGATCGGACTTCTCATCGATCACCGCATCTGTTCCGTTGGATACACCAACTCGATTGGTATGGATTGAGAGGGTACTTGTCATGCGCATTTCCATGCTTTCACGCCGCGTTCTCTCCCGGCTGGCCGAACCGCGCATCAATTCGCAGGCGTCTGTAATCGAAAATCCGGTTGACGTCTCCGCGGACTTTCAACGCATGAACAATCCGCCCGAGAACACCGAAAGGCAGCGAGTATTGCACGTCGTCGATCATCTTTGTCCGGCTGCCGTGCGCCTCAAACCTGTGCGTGTGACGCCACTGCGCATAGGGGCCCTTCGTCTGTTCGTCGACGAAATAATGGGGAGCATTCCACTCGCAGATTTCCGTCCGCCAGTGAAAGGGTATCCCGTACAGTCGCAGGCGATAATGAATAATGGTTCCGGTCTCAATGGACGCAGTGCTCATCGAGAGGATTGAGAAGCCCAACCAGGGCGGCGTGATCTCCTCAAGGTTGTGTGCGTCTGCAAAGAAAGCAAACACCTCGTCGATGGGGCGCGAGATCCACTGCTCACTGTGCAAAATGTAGGTCACAGCAATCACTCCTTCCCATTGCTCTCGATTGTGCCTTCAGGGTTCACGAAGTAACCCAGTCACTTGTGTATTGAGGTCCCGGTAGGCGTTTTCATCGAACGCGCCGCTGTGGCGCCAGCGCACCGCACCGCGCTTGTCGAGCAGAACCAGATAGGCGGCATCCAGCGATTGGTAGCCCACGCGCTGCTTCCACGAATCGGTTCCCCCATAAACGGTGATTACATTTTCCTGATCGCTTCTTGGAGTCCCTCTCCGCATGCCGCTGTCGATGAACCACTTTCCCAGGCGCCCCATCCCGCCAATCATCGGAATTTCGTAGAACGTGACCTGGGGATTGCTTCCGAAGTCCTTGCGAAAGCGACCAATCCAGGCCTCGACTGGGAATCTCGAATTGTAAGTAAAGCCCAGAGCTAGCAACGCAACGCGGCCTGAAGCGGCTTCGGGGAGTTGAGCCTGGCGGCCGGTGAGGAATTCGCCCCGCAAAGGGGGCAGCGTCTCGCCAATTGGGAGCGCGGAGATCAGCGCTGTCGCCATCAATATAGCCGGTAGCACGGTCATCAGGCTTGCCCTCCGCTGAGGGGGGAGGCTGAGCTCTCGAAAAGATAGTGGGATACAATCCACTCGTTTCCTCCCGCGAATCCGAACAATTCCGCGCATGCCATGAAGAAGACTCGCCAGCGAACCAGCCAGCGCTGCGCCTCGCGCTTGCCATAAACGGCTGCGAAGAGGTCAAGCACTTCCTTTTCGCGCCTGTCGAGATTCTCAAGCCACGCCTCGGATGTTCTCTGGTAGTGTGTGCCGCTAATGCGCCAGTGCTCGCGGATGCCGAAGTGATCCTGAAAGTAGAGCAGAAGCTCGTCGCTCGGCATGACCCCGCCGGTGAAGAAGTGCTGCGCCATCCAGTCGGATGCGTCCTCCACCTCATAGGGATAGGCGAAACGGCTGTGAGCAAATACGTGCACGAACAGTAATGCCCCTGGCCCCGACCAGGACGCAATGCGCCGCAGCAGTTCCGGGTAGTTCCGCATGTGTTCAAACATCTCCACCGAAACGATGCGATCAAACCGCGAGTCCGTGCTGAAATCGTTCATGTCCGCAGTAACCACGGTGAGGTTCGCGAGTCCGCGACGAGCGGCTTCGGTGTCTATGAACTGCTTTTGCGAGCGGGAATTCGAAACCGCCAGAATACGGCTGTTGGGAAAACGGCAAGCCATAAAAAGCGAGAGAGAGCCCCAACCGCAGCCAAGTTCGAGCACCTCCTGGCCGTCTTCCAGGCAAGCGCGGCGGCAGGTGAGGTCGAGCATGGCCTCCTCGGCTTCGGAAAGATCCTTCGTGTCGGCGTTCCAAAGCGCGCAGCTATATTTCATCTGCGGTCCGAGCACATGACTGAAAAACTCCGCCGGCACTTCGTAGTGTTGTGCGTTGGCGGCATCTGTCCGAATTGCGACCGGACTCTGGCGCAGTTGGGCGATGAACTGCATCAGGCGCTCCGCTTGCTCCGCAGGAGATCCTTGTCCTTCCTTGCGCAGCCGTGCGGCTACCAGGCGCCGGATGCCGATGCGGATAAGCCAGTCTGGCAGTAAGCCGCGTTCGAGCCAGGTGTTGTAGCCCGCTTCAAGGACGGGTGAAGCGGTGAGAGTTTCAGTCTGCATGGCTTGCTTTCCTCGGGAACCATGGCACAAACGCGCTCGTGGTCTCCTGGTAGTGCTTGTAGTCTTCGCCCCTGGTGCGCAGCGCCTGCGCTTCAGTGGCGGGGATGCCGGTGACTCGGAAAAGAAAGTACAGCATCAGCGCGGGCGGGACGAGAGCCAGATAGCCGTATTTGCAATCGATTGCGAACAGGCAGTAGGCAACCCAGATGAGCCACTCGAAGAAGTAATTGGGATGACGCGAGGTTTTCCATAAGCCGGCGCGGCAGGTTTTCCCGCGGTTTGCGGCGTTGGACTTGAAGGCATTCAGCTGCATGTCCGCAGTGATTTCGCCCACAATCGCCACGACCCACAGGATGGCGGCGGCATATTCGAAAATGGAAAACGCCGTCGCCGGATTCTCTGTAGCAAGAAGGAAAGGCGCTGCGAGCACAATGCACAGCACAGCCTGAAACTCGAAGAACAAAAGGAATTTCAGTGAAATGTTGGTACGCCATTTTCTGCGCAGCTCAACGTAGCGTCCCTCTTCAGGATGGCCGATGACGCGCGTCAACAGCAGGTAAAGCGCAAGGCGCAGGCCCCACACCAACGCCATCGAGGCAATGAGAATGCGACGCGGCGCCCAGCCTGTGCCCAGGACAGCGTAAAGCACGCCCAGCATGGCCAGTCCGCCTGCCCACCCGGCATCCACAATTGCCGCATTGTGCATCGGAAAATGAATCAACCACAGCAGAAACATAACCCCACAGACTACGAGCGCTCCGGTCACGATCAAAGTCAGCATGCTTGCTCCCCCGTGGCGGGATCAAGTTGAGTCTGCATCCGGCAAAATACGGGGACAAGCAGCACGTAGAGCAGCCAGGTGGCGATGCTTCCGAGCAGAAGCCAAGCCGCCACGGCATGGATAGTGACCGTCCAGAGGGTTGTGATCGCCTGGAAGACATTAGTCCGAATGAACGCCAGGATGCGAGCGACAGATAATTCGGAGGGCTGGTTTCGGAACATCCATGCACCGATGCGGAGGAATGGAACCAGCAACGCAATCTGAAGCGGGTACACCAGCCAGTTGACAAGCTGAATGGCCGCCAGGTTGAGCCGGAATGCGACTGCCGCAAGCGTACACAGCAGCGCTGTCGAACCCAGCACCGGCGTCACGCCGAGCGTGATTCCCAAGGCAATGGTGAAGGCCAGCTTCTGCGGGGTGAGTCCCTGGCGCAGGAACTCAAGTAGAGGCTGTACAACTTTGCGGCGCCACAATGGATCTTTCATGCCGGTCGCCTCTGCAAAATGCTTGCAGCCGGCTCTTCAGGCTTGAGCCGGAAGAGTTGAATCAGAACATAAAAAGACATCGCAATGTTACCCAGCCCCATGATCAGCACCAACCACAAGACCCGCGTCCAAACACGTCTTTCCTTGTAGAAGACCCAAGCGTAAAACGTCACGAAGCCGAAGTATGCGTCATAGAGTGTGGCAATAGCCCAGGGGTTGGCGGCGTAGCTGGGCCACGCTGCACTGAGGCTGACAGAAAGGCCGGTGCGGATGGTCATGACGGCCATGAATACAAAGATGCAGCCAAACAAAAGCTTGAGAAACAGCTTCATCGGACCTCCTTCTTCAGCCGTGCCAGATGCTCTTCCAACTCCGAGAAGTCCTCCAACCCAATAATCCTCGCCCCACCAATGGAAGCCACAGACTTTTTCACATTGCTTCCACCAAGCCAAAGCTCTGTCGTTTTCGGCAGCTTTGCAGCAATTGTGCCCAGTTCTTCCATGGTTGCCTGGGTGGGCTCGCTTGCCTTGATTGCAACAACAACCGCACGCGGCGAGGTTCGTTCGGCAGCGGCCACAATTTCAAGTGCCGGAAGATTCGAGCCAAGGTAGAGAGCTTCGAATCCGCTGGCCACGGCGAGCATGGCGGCGGCGAGGATCCCGAATTCGTGCATTTCACCTGCCGGCGTGGCAAACACAATCCGCTGCGAGGGAGTTGAGGATGTGCCTATGCGAACCAGGCCGCCCAGCAGGTTGCGCAGAATCGACGATGTCATGTGCTCTTGCGCAATGGTCAATGTGCCGCCCAGCCACCTGTCCCCAACCAGCTTCATCAGCGGAAACACCACTTCGCTTATAAGCCTGTCAACGGGCAGCAAAACCGCCAGCCTGCCGAGGTGGAAATTTGCCGCGGCATAGTCAAACGACTCGATCGCCGAAACAACAGGAACCAGTGCAGCGCTCACTGGATCTTCAGTCCTGTCCTGTTCCGAAGGTTTAGCGATCTGGACCGGCCCCTGCACCAGCCTAGCCAGCTCTTGGTCTCCCAGTCCTGCCACCTGCCCGATTGCGTGCCCGCGGTCTACCGCCTCGCGCAGCAGGATGAGCCGACGAATGTCTTCATCGCCATAGACGCGGCCCCTGTTCCCACGCATCGGCGTAACAGCCTGATAACGGCGTTCCCACGCCCGCAGCGTATCAATGCTCAGGCCAGTCAGGTTTGCCGCTGCTCGAATCGGATAGTGAACGACGCTTACGGAACTCACCATGCAAACATATCCTACGGGTTTAAGTAGTGTCAAGTCTTTGTCCATGACAAATGCTTGACAGCAGCCCGCGCCTGAACTAATCTCGAACTACTGTGCCCGGCCACTGGCGCTCTGGAGTTCAGCATGGATCGCAAATCGCGAAGCTACGAGTTCCGCATGGTTTTTCCGTTCATGCTGCTGCACGCAGGCGTTTTGGCTGTCTTTCTTGTTCCTTTTTCTCCTCGCCTGCTGCTTTGGGCAGCTGCGACCTATTCAATTCGGATGTTCGCGGTGACGGCCGGTTATCACCGCTATTTCAGCCACCGCAGCTACAAGTTGGGCCGCGCCGCCCAGTTCTGCATGGCCGCGCTGGCGCAGAGTTCCGGGCAAAAAGGCGTGTTGTGGTGGGCGGCCCATCACCGCTGGCACCACCGCCATTCAGACGCCGAGCCGGATGTTCACTCGCCTGGGCTGCGCGGCTTCTGGTGGGCGCATGTCGGGTGGATCCTGTCGAACGAGTACGACAGCTACGACGAGAAACAGATTGCGGATTTCGCGAAATTCCCAGAGCTTTGCTGGCTTGATCGCAACCACTGGGTTCCAGTGTTTGTGTTCGCTCTCGTTGTGCTGCTTGTCGGCGGACCTGCCGCGTTTGTGTGGGGATTTCTTGTATCCACCGTCCTGCTCTACCACGCCACGTTCTGCATCAACTCCCTGGCCCACGTGTTCGGCAGCCGGCGTTTTGAAACGCCGGACCAGAGCCGCAACAACTGGTTTCTGGCCTTGCTCACATTCGGGGAAGGCTGGCACAACAACCACCACTTTTCCATGGCAAGTTGCCGCCAGGGATTTCGCTGGTGGGAAGTCGATATCACCTACACCATCCTCAAGATTCTGAGTTTTCTCGGCATCGCCCGCGACCTGCGCCCATTTCGAGTTTCGCGCCAGCGGGTCCGGGGAGCGGCCTGATGCGCATTGCAATCATCGGCAGCGGAATTTCAGGTCTCGCGGCGGGCTGGTACCTCAGCCGCAAACACGAAGTTTCCCTGTTTGAAAAAGATCAGCGCCTGGGCGGACACACCAACACCGTGCTGGTGGACAACGGCGCCCATTCGATTCCTGTGGACACGGGTTTCATCGTGCATAACGATCGCACCTACCCCAACCTGGTGAAGCTGCTGGCGGAGCTGGGAGTGGAGACGCAGCCCAGCGACATGTCGTTCTCCGTCTCTTGCCGCCAGACTGGATTCGAGTATTCGAGCCGCGGCATCAACGGCTTTTTTGCGCAGCGTGCCAACTTGCTACGGCGCGAGCATTACCTGCTGCTTGCTGAGATTCTGCGATTCAACCGCACCGCCCCGAAACTATTGGCCCAGCCGGGAGCCGAATCGGCAACCATCGGAGACCTGATCGATCAAGGCCGATACCACAGAGTTTTCAACGAACGCTACCTATTCCCCATGGCCTCGGCCGTCTGGTCCATGCCGCTCGACTCCATCCGCTCTTTTCCCGCGTTTACGCTGCTGCGCTTTTTTTTGAACCACGGCATGTTAGGCATCCATACTCATCCGAAATGGAGGGTCATCCGCGGCGGAAGCCACCAATACATTCCACCGCTCACAGCGCCATACAAAGAGCGGGTTTTTCTTGATACGCGCATAGCATCTGTGAGCCGGCAGGAAAGCGGGGTAACACTGAACTTCCAGGATCGATCCGCCGTGGAATTCGATCATGTCGTATTTGCCTGTCACGGCAACCAGGCGCTCGCGCTGCTTGAGCACCCGACAGGCGCCGAGCGCGATGTGTTGGGAAATTTCAAAACCAGCCGCAACGTTGCAACGCTCCACTCGGATGCGTCGCTGTTGCCCATTCATCCTCCAGCACAAGCAAGCTGGAACTACAATCTCGGCCTGAGTGGAATGAGCGCGGTCACGGTGACGTATCACATGAACCGGCTTCAGTCGCTGAAGACGGCAGAAAGCTACTGCGTCACCCTGAATGGGGAAGACGTGATCGACCCGGCGAAAGTGCTGCGCAAAATCGTTTACGATCACCCGCTCTACACGAACCAGGCGATTCGCGCGCAAGACAGGTGGAGCGAGATCAGCGGCAGCAACCGGACGCATTACTGCGGAGCGTACTGGTTCTATGGGTTTCACGAGGATGGATTGAATTCCGCATTGCGCGTGGCCCGCGCGCTCTCGGTGGAGTGTTAGCTCATGGACTCCGCAATCTATTTCGGTACAGTCAGACACCGCAGGTTCGGTCCTGTGCCGCACAGCTTTTCGTATGGCGTCTTCATGGCGTTTATGAATATTGACCGTATACCGGAACTCACAGGGATTTCCCCGTTTCTGAGTTATAACCGCTTCAACTGGGCCACCTACGATGAGCGCGATCATTTCGGTGATCCGCGCCTTTCCCTCAGGCAGCGGTTGGAGAGCGATGCGGCCGCGCACGGAGTCTCATTGCCCGATGGTCCGGTGTTTCTGCTTACTCACCTCCGCTATCTCGGCTATAGCTTCAATCCGGTTTCATTCTTCTATTGCTATGACGCTCAACAACGGCTCCAGCTTGTCCTTGCGGAGGTGAACAGCACCTTCGGGGAGAGCCACAATTACTGGCTTAATGAAGAGATCCAATTGCCTTCAACAAATGCGAAGCGCTACCGCAGCGCCAAGCAAATGCATGTATCGCCGTTCATGAGCATGAAGCTGGACTACACTTTCACGCTTGCGCCGCCTGACCGGAAGCTTGTCGTTCACATGGACACCATCGAAGACGGTAAACCGTTCTTCGATGCAACGCTGAACCTGGAGCGCAGGCCTTGGAGTGCGCGGTCCCTGCATTCCGCCTTGCTCACCCATCCCTGGATGACGGCAAAGGTGATCGGCGCAATTCACTGGGAAGCCCTGCGGCTCTATCTGAAAAAAGTGCCTGTATTCGCGCACCCGCGGCACACAAACGAGGTTTGAATCGATGAAACAGATATTTAGCTCCACAGCGAAGAAGTTGTTCTTGTCCATGCTGGAAGGTCTGCGTGGTGGGTCGCTCGAACTGTTCCTCCCGGACCAGACTCTGACCTTCGGAGACGCCCACTCAGAACTCAACGCACAGCTCGTTGTCCACCGGGAGCCGTTCTTCAAGCGCGCGCTTCTGGGCGGCGATACCGCGATCGGCGAAGCGTATATGGACGGGGATTGGTCCACTCCCGATCTGGTCTCGCTGATGCGCCTGGCAGTCCGGAATCTGGCGCAGCTGGAGAATTCCAACGCCCTGTTCTCATCGCTGAGCCGCTTCGCTGATCGGCTCATCCACCGCCTCAGAAAGAACACCGTAGAGGGTAGCCGCCGCAATATTCATGCGCATTATGACCTGAGCAATGAGTTCTTCCGGCTGTGCCTCGATCAATGCATGATGTACTCCTGCGCATGGTACGAAACCGCCGAGGACTCCCTCGAAACTGCCCAGTTTCAGAAGCTGGATCGCATCTGCCGGAAACTGGATCTACAGCCCCAGGATCGCGTGCTGGAGATTGGAACGGGATGGGGTGCCTTTGCCCTGCATGCCGCTCGCAATTATGGTTGCCACGTTACGACTACGACCATCAGTCAGCAGCAGTATGAATATGCGCGCACGTTGTTCGACGCCGCCGACACCGGCCCGCGCATCGAGCTTCTGCTTAAGGATTACCGGGACCTTGGCGGCAGTTTCGACAAGATCGTCAGCATCGAGATGTTTGAGGCCGTGGGCTTCGCCTATTATGACGAGTTCTTCCGCGCCTGCGACAGGCTGCTCAAACCGGACGGCTCCATGCTGTTGCAGACCATAACGATGAACGAACAAAGGTTCTCTCAATACCTGAATCAAAGCGACTGGATCCAGAAATACATTTTCCCCGGCGCTCAACTTGCTTCGCTACGGGGTGTCCTCGACTCTCTTGCCCGCGCCACAAGCCTCTCGCTCTTCCACGCCGAGGACATGGGCGCTCACTACGCACGCACCCTGGCAGCATGGCGAGAGAGGTTTCTCAACTCCATCGCCGAAGTCAGGGCCCTGGGGTTTGATGATCGTTTCATTCGCATGTGGGATTACTATCTGGCCTTCTGCGAGGGCGCTTTTCTCGAGCGCCACATCAGTGATTTCCAGTTGCTGCTGACCAAGAGCTACAACACGCGGCCCATGTTTCAGGAACCGTGGCGCCCCGCGTTTGAAGCCAAGCGGCAGGATGCCCTGGTTGAGAGAACTCACATCGGCGCGATGAACTCGTTTCCAGTCCCACCTGAGGAGCTGGCCGGTCTCCCGTCCTCCGCCTTCGTGGCGAAGTCGTTCATCGGCGCCAAGCTGGTGGAGGGTTGATAGCTGTTCTCCAATTGCTGTACACCGAAAGCACGATGATAAGTGGCTTTTTCCTTTAAGAAAAAGCCACCTTGCACGCAACTGAACAGAGCACATGAATTGGAGAACTGCTCTAAATCATTCAAAGTGATCGGATGCGCACTGTAGCTAAATTTGTACCCGAGATTTGCGCGCGATCACGCTGCGGCGCATTCGAGGCGAACCTGATGTCTGTACCCGAACTTGTATCCGAGAATTTCAGGTTTGAACTATCGCACGCCGGAGGTCTGACGGCTGTGAGGTAGCCAGAAACCTCACTCGAACCTTCGCTCCAGCTGCCTTGATGCGCCCGCGAGGTTCGCTTCTTTTGGCCGTGCGCGGACCGCCGTCGGTCCCGGGGCACGAGTGCGCTACTTGGAACGTGGTACAGGGTCTTCCTGCACTAAGTGTTCGATATATTTCTGCACGGA
>Ga0302275_10002787_pt1 | contig 18076 bp, 17 predicted proteins | sample III_Bog_N2_2_FD_200229 | JGI IMG/M metagenome (GOLD analysis project Ga0302275, IMG submission 200229) | Peat permafrost microbial communities from Stordalen Mire near Abisko, Sweden - III_Bog_N2_2 | ecosystem: Environmental > Terrestrial > Soil > Wetlands > Peat | place: Sweden: Abisko...
GCCTGCGTCACGACGTTTTGACCGACGCCGACCAGATGATCGGCATGACGCCCAAGCAGCCCCTGCGCTCGGGCCAGATGATCGGCATGAATGACCTGCAAAAGCCGGTGGCGGTGCCACGCGGCGGACTGGTCACCATGATCTTGAAATTCGGCCCCATGACCCTGACCGCCCAAGGCCGCGCCGTCGAGCCGGGCGCCCTGGGCGATACCATCCGCGTCGCCAACGCCACCAGCAATCAGATCGTCGAAGCCAAAATCGACGGCCCCAACACTGTGACTGTCAGCCCGAATAGCGGCGGCGTCCTGGCCAATTGAGGAGTTTGATCATGTTCCCCCTGTCCTCGAATGCCTCCTCGCGCCTGAATCGCACCATGCTGCGCGCTGCTCTGCTGACCTCGGTAGCCATCAGCCTGGGTGCCTGCAATACCCTGGACCGCCTGGGCGAAGTCGGCGAACCGCCGCGCACATCGGCCATCAGCGACCCCACTCAGGCTCACAACTACCAGCCGGTCAGCATGCCCATGCCGGCGCCGCAGCCGCCAACCGCCGGGGCCAATTCCCTGTGGCGCCCCGGCGCTCGCGGCTTCTTCAAGGACGCCCGCGCCACCGAGGTCGGCGACATCCTGACCGTGGCCGTGAGCATCAATGAAAGCGGCACCCTGAAGAACCAGACCCAAACCAGCACCGCTTCGTCGGATACCGCCAACCCCAGCTTCGGCTTGCTGGGCCTGGAAAGCGGCCTGTCCAAGGTCTTCGCCGGCGCCAGCTCCAACAGCCTGTGGAACCTGGGCAGCACCAGCGGCATGAACGGCAATGGCTCCATTGGCCGGTCGGAATCGGTAACCGTCAATCTGGCCGCCACCATCGTGCAGAAATTGCCGAACGGCAATCTGGTGATCTCGGGCAAGCAGGAACTGCGGGTCAATTCAGAAATGCGCGAAGTGTCCGTCCAAGGCATCATCCGCCCCGAGGACATATCGTCGGCCAATACCATCTCCTCGGAAAAAATTGCCGAGGCCCGGATTACCTACGGCGGTCGCGGCACTCTGTCCGACATCCAGCAGCAGCGCTACGGCGAGCAGATCTTCGATATCATCGCACCGTTCTAATGGCGCAAAAAGGGGAGCTTCGGCTCCCCTTTTTCATGCCGCCACACCAATCCTGATCCGAAAGCTTTGCTTGACGTTTTACGCGGCAAAAGCGCAAATACCCCTACCAAACTGGTTGGCTTGGGTGCTGTGGGTTGGCAATGCTGGTTGGACGGGCAGTGGCATAAGCCGCGCCGTGGTCTTTCGCGGAAAAAGTTCATGCGCATTCTGATCGTCGAAGATTCCAAGTTCTTCATCCAATTGGTCACCAAGGCCATCGCCGAGACCATCCGCGCCGAGACCGTCGTCGCCACCAGTCTGGCCGAGGCCCGCAAGATCATTGCCGAGGCCACCAAGCCCTTCGATCTCGCCCTGACCGACATCTTGTTGGCCGACGATGAAAAGGGCGAGGCCGTGTCCTTGGTGCTGGACCACGCCATCCCCTGCATCGTCTTCACGGCGGTTTTCTCGGAAGATCTGCGCGAACGCCTGCTGGCCCGCAACGTCATCGACTATGTGGTGAAGAATTCGCCGTCCAGCCTGGACTACCTGATGAGCCTGGTCACCAGGCTGCATCGCAACCGCCTGACCAAGGTCATGGTGGTGGATGATTCCAAAACCACCCGTAACTATCTGCGCGACCTTTTGATCGCCTATCAGTTCAAGGTCATCGAGGCCGAGGACGGCGAGACCGCCCTGGCTCTGCTTAAAAGCACGCCCAACATCCGCATGGTCATCACCGATTATCACATGCCCGGCATGGATGGCGTCGAGATGGTGCGGCGCATGCGCGCCACCCACGATCAGGAACGGCTGTGCATCATCGGCCTGTCATCGGGCGGCGGCAGCGCGCTTTCGGCGCAATTCATCAAGATGGGCGCCAACGACTTCATCAACATGCCTTTCCTGCGCGAAGAATTCTTCTGCCGCATCATGCAAAACGTCCGCATGCTGGACATGATGGACCGCCTGACCGACATGGCCACCAAGGATGTCCTGACCGGCATCCATAACCGCCGCTTCTTTTTCGACGCCGGCGACGCTTTGTTCGCCAGCGCCAAGCGAGAACAGGTGACCCTGACCGCCGCCATGCTGGATGTGGACTTCTTCAAGAAGGTCAACGACACCTATGGTCATGACGCCGGCGACGCCGTGCTCAAGAAAGTCGCCTCGGTGATTCGCAAGAAATGCCGTCAGACCGATCTGGTCGCCCGCTTCGGCGGCGAGGAATTCGCCGTTCTGGCAGTCAATATGGACGAAGCCGCCTCGAAGGCTTTCTTCGAATCTCTGCGCCAAGCGGTCGAGTCGGAAAAAATTACCCACAAGGGTAAGACCATCCAGGTCACCGTCAGCATCGGCGTCTGCCAAGGTGCCGGAGATTCCTTAAGCGGCATGATCAAGTCAGCCGACGAGATGCTCTATAAGGCCAAGCGCGCCGGCCGCAACCGGGTCGACATTCTGTAGCCCTTACAGATACGACGTCAGATTGACCTTCGAGATGGAAGCCACAGCCATATAAGAAGCCTGAAGCTGGGTCTGATATTGGGCGATCTGAGTCGTCACCGTAGCGGTGTCGATGTTCTTGATGTTGCTGATCGAGCTTTGCAGCAAGGTCACATAGTTAGTCTGGGTGCTGGTGGCATTCGACAGCTGGTTGGAAACCGCCGAGACGGTTTCCTGCAGATTGGACATCTGGGTCAGGGCCTGACCGGTCAGATCATAGGCCGTCTTAACCAGACTGGAGGAAACCGGGCTGGTGGAAGCCGCCTTTATGGCCGTCTCGCAAGCGCGGATCGACAGCTCGAAGGAAGAGGCCGGGTCGGTGGTCGAAGGCGTGGTGCCCGAGGTGACACCGGCACGAATGCCATAAGTCACCGAAGTCGAGCTGTCGATCTGGACCGCCAGATCGGCGTTGTCGCCTTTGTAATAGCTGAAATCCTGAGCCGTCGGGTCATAGTTGGCGGCGGTGATGCTGGTGGAGGCATAAGACGTCATATCCACCGGCGCCGTCGAAATATTGCTGCCGGCGAATAGATAACGACCACCCTCCTGGGTGTTCATCGATGTGACCAGACTCGACAGATAGGTACTGACGATCGTACCCAGATTGGAATTGTCGGTCGAACTTTGGGCGCTGCTGAGCGCCGTCTGAAGCTTGGTCAGCGTCGAGGTCATGCTGCCGATGGAGGAATACATGGCCTGGGTGCGGTCACCGACGGTGGTGGCTTCCGAGGACCAGTTCTGGGCCTGCCCCAGTTCCTTCTCCAGATTGAGCAGCTGATAGCTCTTCTGGCCACCAAGATCGCCATAGGCAGTCGAGACCAGGCCCGTGGATTCCTGGATCTGAGCGTTGGCCAACTGGGCCTGGACGTTCAGCGCCGAACCCAGCGCCACCTGATGAAGGTTATAAGAGGAAACTCTTTCCATCATTCACCTGCCTACGCGCTTACGGCGCCAATGAGTGCCTGGAACATCGTTTGGACGATGCTCACGACTTTGGCGGATGCCGCGTACATATTCTGAAGCTCGGTCAAATGAGCGGTCTGTTCGTCCGTATTGACGCCGCTCTTCGAGCTGAAGGTCGATTGTAAGGTGGTCAAAGTGGCGCTGTTGGTGGTCGAACTGGTCTTGGCGTCGCTCTGACGCTGGGAAACATCCGAAACGATCAGCGCCGCATAATCGGCGAAGGCCTTGCTGGTGGAAGACAGATAACCCGCCGACGAGAAGCTTTGCGAACTGTTGATCAGGGCCGCCGACAGGCTGGTGGCCACCGAGCCGTCGCCGGCGGTCACCGCCGTGAAGGGCGGCGTGCCCGGGCTGGTCGCACTGGTCAGCTCGCCCGAAGCGAACAGACCCGCCGAACTGGCAAGGTCGGAACGGACCGTGATGGTCTCGGCAGAACCGCTGTTCACCAGCAGGTCGTTCATGTGGAAATAGCTGGAAACGTCGGTGCCGTCGCCATTGCTCAAAGTCGTCGGATCGGCGGCGATACTGCCGCTCAGAGTGGTGATGCCGACGCCGTAGCTGGCGCTGCTGGACGAGATCACCAGCTGACCGGCGCTGTTCAAGGTGCAAGTGCCGCTGGGCGTCTGGGACGACAGGGCGGAATTGATGGCCGTCGCCACGTCGTTGACGGTCGCGCAGGACGACAGATCGACGTCGGCATAGCTCTGGGCGCTGCCATTGCTGTCGATCAGGGCGACCCGCACCTTCAGGTCCGAGCTGACGGTCACGGACTGGCTGGACGAAAACGGCGTCGAAGAGGTTCCGGTCAGAGTCTGCGGCGCCGTCGCCGAAGTTCCCTGATTATGAATGGTGTTCAGCGTCGAAGCCAAAGTCGAGGCCAGATTGTCCAAAGACGACTGGGCGTTGGGCAGATCGGTGTCGCGCATCTTGACCAGTGCCGCGATTTTACCCGAGCCGATATCGCCGGTGATGTCCTTGCCGCCGCTGGTGATGGGCTGAATACCGGTGTTGGCGCCATAGGTATAGCTGGACGAGGAGTCCATGGACGCGGACGCGGTGTGGCTCAAGGGATAGAGGGTGTCGCCCACCAGCAGCGGATCGCCGCCGTCGCTATAGATCTGCACATTGCCCAGGTTGTCCTGGTAATAGGTGATGCCCATGTCGGACGACAGATTCTCCAGCGCCGTATTGCGCTGGTCCTGCAAATCAGCCGTGGACTGATTGGAGGTGGTGGCGCCGCGAATCTGCTTATTTAGGGCGGAAATGGTCGATAGCTGGGTGTTGGCGTCGGACACCGCGTCGGAAATGCCTTTGTCGGCCTGAACCCGCTGATCCTGAATGGTCGAAGAGGTGGAGCGCAGATCCTGGCACAGGGTCGTCAGCTCGCTGACCGCCTGGGTCTTCAGGGCGGTATCCTCGGGGCTGGTGGCCAGACTGCTGAGAGTGGTCTCCAGGCTGCTCAACTGCGACGACAACGAAGAGCCGCCGGTGCCGCTACTGGAAATCGAACCCATGGCGTCGGACAGGGTCTGATAATAGCTGTAATAGGTCGAGGTCTGCGCCGCCGTCGAACTGTTCTGGACGATGGACTGCTCCAAAAACTGGTCGATATAGGTCGTCGCCGATCCGGCGGTGACACCGGTGACATTGCCGCCAACGGCCTGGGCCGAGGTGGTGACGGTCTGCTCGGTATAGCCGGCGGTGTTGGCATTGGAGATGTTGTTGGACGCAACAGCCATCTGCTTCTCGATAACGAGAAGCGAGCTCACCGCAGAAGATAGCGAAACGCTGAGGCTCATCGAGGGTTACTCCAATTTCATCCTCATGCTAAGGCATCAATCCTTAACATCAGCTTTATCGTCGCGGTTTTTCCCCTGATTCAGGACTCCGGCCATCTCTTCTTCCTGCTCGTCCTCGGCGGCGGCCAGGATGGCGGCCATCACCGAATCGACCCGGCGCTGAGTAGCCTGGGTGGCGATGCTCACCAGCTTGGAATTCTCTTCGGTCAGACGGCGCATATCGTCGGTGACCGTGGCCAGCTGATCAAGAAGCGGCTGGTCCATGGCCAGGGCCTCGACGTCTTCCGAGACTTCCAAAAGCAAGGTGGTGCATTCGGCCTGAAGGGCGGCCTTGCGGGCTTTCAGTTCCAAGATGGTGTTGGGCAGGCCAAGGGCCAGAACCTCATTCTCGCCGTCGATGACCGCCTTCAAATCCTCCATGGCCCGAAACAAGGCTTCGGAAACAGACTTGTCGATGACTTTGTGGCCTTGGCTGCTGTCCATCTTGATCATCCTTCGCTGGCGCTCAGAGCCTTATGGGAGCGCCTTCATCAACGAGTCGAACAGTTGCGTGCTCGTCGTGATGATTTGCGACCCGGCGGAATAGGCTTGCTGACAGGTGATCATATCGCTGAATTGCGTCGAAGTGTCCACGGTCGAACTTTCCAGATAGTTGCCCTGGACAGTGCCGGCGCCACCATTGCCCGATTGATTCAAGGTGGAGGTGCCCGAAGCCCCAGTCTCGTCATAAACATTGCTGCTCATGGCGTCCAGACCGTTGGCGTTCCTAAAGGTCGCCACCGCCACCTTGTAGATGGGAACGCTCTGACCGTTGCTAAAGGTGGCAACCACCTCGCCATCGGTGACGGCAACGCTTTTCAGGGTTCCCAGAGCGTATCCGTCCTGCGTGGCGGTCACGGTGACGGAGGGAGAGGTCGAGCCCAGATTATACTGACTCAAACCATCGGTTTTCCCAGCTGTTCCCAGATTAAGGCTGACCGAACTGGCCGCAGCGGTCACCGCCTTCCCCGCGGAATTCGTATAGGACCAACCATAAACGCTGACCGAGGGATTGCCGCTGCTGTCGGTTGGAGCGGTGGAAACGCTGCTGCCGTTCATCTCGCTGAGCGGAGTGGTGCTGGCCAACGACCCGTCGCTGTTGAAGGTCACCTTATAGGAATAGCTGCTGGTGGTGGCGCCGCTGGCGTCCGACAGGGTGCCGGTGGTGGTCGATCCGCTGGCATCGGTCGGGGTCGAGACCGTCATGATCCAGCTGTTGTCGCCGGCGGCGGTCCAGGTCACCGGGACGGCCTGCGCCGTGCCGTTGGAATCATAGACGGTGACCGATGAAGACTTGGAAAAGCCGCTATTGGCCTCGACCGCGCTCCAGGTCTCGGAGCTGGTATCGACAGACGCGCTGGTGTTATCGCTGGCGGTGATGGTGGTGGGCAGATCGGTGCCGGTATAGCCGACCGCATTGCCGGTGGTGCCGGTGACGCTGACAATGGCGCCGGTGCTGTCGGTATCGACAGTATAAGTCAGGGCGCTGGCCCCCGAGGTCGTCCCATCATCCAGGGTCACGCTGGAGTTGGAGGGGGTAACCGTCACCAGATAGGTGTTGTCGCCATTGGTGTTGGTCCCGGTCGAAGCCCAGGAATAATTCAGCGACTCGCTGTTGCCCGAATCATTGGTGTAGCTGAGACTATTGACGCTGCTCTGCGCCTCGGCCGGAAGGTTAGAGGTCAAGGACTCGGTGGTGGTGGCCTTGGAGGTCGAGGCAAGCTTATCCACATTGATGGTCTGCAACGTACCCGAGGTCACCGAACCCGAGGAATCCGTCTGCCAACCCTGCAGGTAATAGTTGGTGCCGTTCAGATAAAGATTGCCGCTGGAATCCGTCGAGAACTCGCCGTCACGGGTATAATAGTCATGGGTGCCGGACGCATCTTTGACCACAAAGAAGCCATTGCCGCTGATGGCCATGTCGGTCGAGGTGGTCGAACTGGTCAGGACGCCGCCCTGAGTCACATTCTGCCGCGCCACCGCACTAACGCCGCCCGTCGAAGAGCCGGTGCTGGAGTTGGAATTGCCGGTGGCATCGTTCAGCAGACTGAGGAACTGGGTCGAGACCGTCTTGTAGCCAGAGGTGCCCGAATTGGCCAGATTGGCCGAAATGGTCGCCAGCGACTTGCTTTGCGACAATAGAGCTGAAACAGCGGAATCTAAGGTTGTGTCCACGATCTAACTCCTTTCACAAAGCAAGAGGGTCACCAGGCGCTGGATTTGCGACCATGGGCCAAGCGGCTCATACGGCTATAGGCATCGGCGGCGGCGCTCTTGCGACCGGCGGCAGCCACTTGCTGGCCAATGCCGGTCAGATGCTTGCGCAACTCGCCGACCATGACGTCCAGCTCGATCAGGGCAATACCGGCCTTGACCTTCATCTCGGCCTGCTGGTCGGGGGGCAATTCGTCCATGCGCTTGAACAACGCCTCTTGCAACTGCTCGACGGTCATCCCCATGGGGCTGTCGGGCAGAAGCGAGTGACGGATATGTTCGAACTTGCTCTGGGCGCGAGCCTGGAGCGATTCGAGAAAATACCGTCCTTCGTCATCATGATAGCGCATGGCCAAATGTCCTCAGACTAACCTTGCCTCTAGCGAACCGCATCCATCAGCGAGGTAAACATCGTCTTGCCGGTGCTAATCACCTGGGACGCCGCCGAATAGGCCTGCTGGCAGGTGATCATGTTGCTGAACTCGGTCGAGGTATCGACGGTGGAGTTCTCCAAGGCGCTGCCCTGGATCGAGCCCGTACCGTTCTGCCCCGCTTCGCTCAGGGTGTAATCGCCCGAGGCGGTGGTCTGCATGTAGACGCTGTCGTTCATGGCCGCCAAGCCGTTCTCGTTGGCAAAGGTCGCCACCGCCACCTTATAGATGGTGACGTTCTCGCCATTGCTGTAAGTCGCCACCAGTTCGCCAGCGGCGCTGACGGCCACGCTTTTCAGCGAGCCATACTGCACGCCGTCCTGCTTGGTGCTGTTAACGGTGATGGCCGGGCTGGTCTGGCCGGTATCGTACTGCGACAGGCCGTCGGCCTTGCCCGCCGTCCCCAGGGACAGGGTGATGGTGCCAGGCGAAGCGCCGTCGGCCCAGCTGTAGCTTTTCAGCACCGGGTCGCTATTGGCATCCACCGGAGCCGTCGAAATGGTGGCGCCGCTGGGGGCGTTGTTCATCTCGCTCAGAGGCGAGATGGCCTTCAAGGTGCCGTCGCTGTTAAAGCTGACCGAATAGGAATAGCTGCTGGCCGAGACGCCGCTGGCATCCGACAGCAGGCCGGTGGTGGTGGAGCCCGAGGCGTTGGTGGGCGTCGAGACCGTCATGGTCCAGGTATTGTCGCCAGCCGCCGTCCAGGTCACCGGATAGGTTTCCTCGGTGCCCAGCGAATCGTAGATCGACATGGAGGTGGACTTCGAGAATCCCGTCTGAGCCTTTACCGCGCTCCAGGTGTCGGCGCTGGTGTCCACGGTGCCGGTGGTGAAGTCACTGGCGGTGATGGTCGAGGGCAGATCGGTGCCGGTATAGCCCGTCGCATTGCCGGTGGTGCCGGTTACATTGACAATGGCGCCGGTGCTGTCTGTTTCCACCGTATAGGTCAGCTGCGAGGCGGTCGAAGTGCCGTCGTTCAGGGTCACGCTGGAATTGGACGGCGTGATGCTGACCAGATAGGTGTTGTTGCCCGTCGTATTCTTGCCAGTGGAAACCCAGGAATAGTTCAAGGTCTCGCTGCTGCCGGAATCGTTGGTGTAGCTCTTGGTATTGACCTCGGACTGGGCCTCGTCCGGCAGATTGGCCGCCATGGTATAGGTGGTGGTGGCCGTGGCCGTCGAATTATACTTCTTGGTGTTGATCTTCTCGAGGGAGGCCACATTGCCTTGATTGGTCGCCGTCACAGAGCCTGCGGCGTCGGTCGGCCAGCCCATCAGGTAATAGCTGGTGCCGCTCAGATAGAGGTTGCCGGTCGAATCGCTGTCGAAGGCGCCGTTGCGGGTGTAATAGGCGTTGCTCGATGTGCCGTCGGTCATCACGAACATGCCGTTGCCGTCGATGGCCATGTCGGTGCTGCTGGTGGTGCTGGTGATATTGCCACCCAAGGTCACGTTCTGACGCGACACGGTGCTGACGCCGCCCGACGGATAGTTGCGCCCGCCGCTCGAAGGTTCGCTCAGCAGACTGAGGAACTGAGTCGATACTTCCTTGTAGCCAGTCGTGCCCGAGTTGGCGAGGTTGTTCGAAATCGTGGACAGCGCCTGACTTTCCGACTTCAGCGCCGACACGGCAGAATTCATTGCTGCGTCCATGGTCTCACTCCTAGTTCAATTCTGGTGCGGGGCCAGCATTCAGCTGCTGAAGCCGGTGACGTTGCTAAGGGAGACGCTGACGTCACCCACGGTAAGAATGGTGCTGCCACTGGAGCTATCGACGCCGGTCACGGCGCCAACGATGCTGGTGGTGGAGGACACCGCACTGCTGGAGCTGTCCAGGGCGTTCACCGTCAGGGTGTAGTCGCCGGTGCTGACGGCATTGCCGCTGCTGTCCTTGCCATCCCATGACAGAGTGTGATTGCCCGAGGCCGTATCACCGCTGCCGGTCCAGACCGTGGTCCCGCTGCTGTTGGTGATGCTCAGGGTGGTCGACTTCGCCGTGGTGCCCAGATCGTACTGCCAAGTCCCGGTGCTGCCGCTGGCCACCTTTTCGGTGTCGCCGGTAGCCACCACGGTCTTGCCGATATAGGCCACGCCGTTGGTGGAGGTCAGGGTGTCCAAGCTCGATTGCACCTTGCTCAGGTCCGAGTTGGTGGTCACCTGCTGTTCCACCGAGGCCAGGCCGATCATTTCCTGGGTAAAGGCCGTGGTGTCGGTCGGGTTCAGCGGATCCTGGTTCTTCAGCTGGGTGGTGAGCATCAGCAGAAAGGTGTTGTAGACACTACTTGCATCGGTTGTGGCGACGCTGCTCGAGGACGACGTCGAGGACGAAGCCGTACCACTGCTGCTGTTTGTCGTGCTCGATGAAACCGTAGTCATCGCTCTTGCTCCCGTTCCGCCTTAGGCCTCTTTCCGCCGGCGTGTCCTTAAAAAAAATCGAAGCCCCTTCAGAGTGGCCCGGCGCTGCCCTTTGCGCCCTTTGCCTTAGACCCTTGCCTAGGAACATTTTGCCCAGGCTGCAGTTCTTACCCTGACGGAGGAGCCCGCCGTTGCCCTTGGCACCCCGCTCAATGCGGCGCTTTCCCTGGGTTTCCGGCGAAAGCCCGTTCATCTTGTGACAGACGAGCGAACTGGCTCCAGCCCCTTCCTTGCAGGAGCCGTGCCAATTGCGAAACAGGCCATTTGTCGTTGGACTCAAGAGGGGCGGATTCACCCTTTGTTAAGGCGCGCGATTCTATATTAGGCCCTGGAATTGCCCTCACCCGTCAGGATGCGCCGATGTTCGAGGATCTCACTGTTCTGGCCATGGCCCGCAAGAGCATGGATTGGCTGACCCGGCGCCAAGAGGTGCTGGCGCAGAACGTGGCCAACGCCAATACGCCCAACTACCAGTCCCGCGACCTGGAGCCCTTGGACTTCAAGAAAGTCTTCGAGAACACCCAGGCGCCGCTACAGGCCGCCGTGACCAACAGCATGCATATCCAGCCCCCCAACGAAGCGCCGAAGTTCGAGGCCAAAGAGGTCAAGATGCCCGGCGAATCCAAGCCCGACGGCAATAGCGTGATGTTGGAAGAGCAGATGCAGCGCATCGGCGAGGTCAAAAACAATTACGATCTGTCCATCAACATTCTGCAGAAGAACATCAAGATGCTGAAAACGGCTCTTGGCCAAAGCGGCAACAGCTGATCGACATAGCGGAGAAAGCCCATGGACGAGCTGAATAAAACCGCCCTGATCGGCGTATCCGGCATGAAGGCCCAGTCCGAGCGCCTGCGGGTGGTCTCGGAGAACTTGGCCAACGCCGACTCACTGCCGACCTCACCCAGCGAGCAGCCCTATCGCCGCAAGGTTCTGACCTTCCGCAATGTGCTGGACAAGCAAGTGGGCGCCGACGTGGTGAAGGTCGCCAAGGTCGATGTGGATCGCTCGCAGTTTCAAAAGAAATACGACCCCAAGCATCCGGCTGCCGATAGCGACGGCTATGTGATGACGCCAAACGTCAATCCGCTGATCGAATTGATGGACATGCGCGAAGCCCAGAGGTCTTATGAGGCCAATCTGAACGTGGTCAATGTTTCCAAGACCATGCTGTCTCGCACCGTCGATATGCTGCGCTAACCGCCCCCTATTCGCTAAGACCGGATCACCGCCATGGCCATCAACAGCATCGCCGACGCCATCTCCGCCTATTCCAACGCCGCCAAGTCCGTGGGCTCTGGCGCCAAGACCGAAGGCTCGGGCGCTGGCGGCGATATCGGCACAGACTTCGCCTCAATGCTCAAGGACGGGGCCCAGGCGGCCATCAACAGCGGCAAGAAGAGCGAAGAAATGTCCAAGCAGGCCATTACCGGCAAGGCCGATATCCCCGACGTGGTGGCTGCTGTCAGCAATGCCGAACTGACCCTGCAAACCGTGGTGGCGGTGCGCGACAAGGTGGTCAGCGCCTATAACGACATCCTCAAGATGTCCTTCTAACGGAGCCTCCGGCATGACCGAGGCCGAACTCATTGAAATCGCCCGCGAGGGCATGCTGGTGATGCTGAAGATCAGCGCGCCTCCCCTGCTCGCCGGGCTGGCGGTCGGCCTGATCGTCTCGCTGTTCCAGGCCGTCACTCAGATTCAGGAACAGACCCTGACCTTCGTGCCGAAGGTGCTGATTGTCTTTCTGACGCTGCTGCTGTTCCTGCCCTTCATGATGCATAGCCTGATGGACTTCACCCGCGGGGTGATGGACCGCATGGTCGCTGGCGGATAGTCCGCCATGCTGCGCGAGATCCTGACCGTCGACGTCTTCAAACTGCTGCTGATCGTCGCCCGGTTGGGCACTGCCATCATGTTCACCCCCGGCCTGGGCGGCACCTTGGTCGCCGCCCGCACCCGCCTGCTGCTGTCGGTCCTGCTGGGCTTCGTGCTGATGCCGGTTCTTAATCCCATGTTGCCCTCCATGCCGGTGGACCCCATGGGCATGACCGTCCTACTGCTGGGCGAAGTCACCATTGGGGCCTTCTTCGGCATTCTGATGCAGCTTTTGATCTCCCCCATCGATCTGGCCGGCAGCTTCATCAGCTTCTCCACCGGCCTGAGCAACGCCTTGGTGGCCGACACTCTCAGCCCCGAGCAGACCCCGGTGGTCACCACCTTCCTGAACACCATCGCCCTGACCCTGTTTTTGATGACCGACACCCACCATCTGCTGCTCCGCGCCCTGGTGGACAGCTACGGCCTGTTCCAGCCGGGTGCAGCCCTGCCCATGGGTGATTTTTCCCAGACCCTGGTAAGGGTGGCCAGCGAAAGCTTCTCCATCGCCATGCGCCTATCGGCGCCACTGGTGGTTTTTGCCCTGATCTTCAACGTGTCCCTGGGCTTGCTGAACAAGCTGGTGCCGCAGATGCAGGTGTTCTTCGTCGGCGTGCCCTTGCAGTTGCTGATCGGCATGTCGGTGCTGATGATAGCTCTGGCGCCGATGATGATGATCTTTATGCGCTACATGTCCGAGGGCTTATTGCCCTTCCTCTCGTCGGGGGGCTAGGGCCATGGCAGATGACGATAAGGACTCTAAAACAGAACAACCAACATCCCGAAGGCTGGATAAAGCCAGGGAGCAAGGCAATGTTCTGCAGTCCCAGGAGGTCAAGACCGTCACCATGCTCACCGCCATGCTGGTGGTGGTCTGGCTGGGCCTGCCGGTTGTCGTCAGTCTTTTGAAGAACTATCTGGGCAGCATTTTGGACCATCTCCACGAGGTCCGCATCAATGACCCCCGCGATCTGGTGCATCTGGCCTCGGACATGCTGATCCATATGGGTTTGGCCCTGGCCGTGCCCTTTTCCATCATGGTCAGCTTCGGTCTGGTGGCCTCCATAGGGCAGACCGGCTTCATGCTGGTGCTCGACAAGCTCATCCCCGACTTCAGCAAGGTCAGTCCCTTCACCGGCTTGAAGCGCATCTTCTCGCTGCATACGGTGTCGGAATTCTTCAAGAGCATCCTCAAGCTGATCGTGGTGGGAGCCGGCTGCTATTTCCTGCTCAAGCCCCGGGTCAAGGAGCTGGAGCTTTTGATGTCCATGGATCTGGTCTCGGTGGTGCTTTACATCCACCAGACCGTGATCAAGCTGATCATGACCATGGCGATCATGATGCTGGCGGTGGCCGGGGCCGACTGGGCCTTTCAGCGCTTCACCTACATGAAAAACCTGCGCATGACCCGCCAGGAGATCAAAGACGAAAACAAGGACACCGAAGGCGATCCCATGATCAAGTCGCGCCTGCGGTCCTTGCGCATCGCCCGCGCCCGCCAACGCATGATGGCTTCTGTGCCCAAGGCCGACGTAATCATCACCAACCCGACCCACTATGCCTGTGCCCTGAAGTACGACATGGAAAGCATGGGGGCTCCGGTGCTGATCGCCAAAGGCCAGGACTATGTCGCCTTGAGAATCCGCGAACTGGCCACCGAACACGAAATTCCCATCGTCGAAAATCCCCCCTTGGCCCGCGCCCTTTATGCGGCGGTGGATATCGACCAGGAAATCCCCCCCGATCATTACAAGGCCGTGGCCGAGGTCATCAGCTACGTCATGCGCCTGAAGGAGAAGTCCCGTGGCAAGTTCCAGCAGCGTTGACGCCCTGAGACATGCCAGGGTTTGGCTGGCCGCCGCCGCCGTGGTGGCCCTGGCCGTCCTGGTCCTGAAGGGGGCCGCCACCAGCCTTGCCGATCTGGCCCCACCACTGATCGCCGCCACCATCGCCCTCTTCTGCATCGGCAGTCTGGCCGCCCGCCTGGTCCGCGAAAGCCGCCGCGCCGCCGGCACCGCCCGCCTGGAAAAAGCCCTGGAGGCCGACCGCAAGGCCCGCCTTGTCTTCGACGCCGAGGGCAACGAGCTGTTCCGCAGCCAGGCTGCCATCGGCCTGTTCGGTCCCTCCGAGGCTCCTTGCGATCCCTTGCGACCGCGCGCCAACGACGAAGAACGTGCCCTGGAGGAACTGGCCCGCCTGGAGCATGCCGGTCGTCACGGCGGCACCCATCATGCCGAGGTCCTGCTGACTGGCGAGGGTGCCCGCGAATGGCTGTCCATTACCGTCCATCCCCTGGAAGGCGGCGGGGCCGTCTGGACCGCCGAAGATGTTTCCGCCCGCCGCGACATCGAGGAAACCCTGCGCCGCGAGCATGAGATGCTGGCGGACTTCATCGACTTCCTGCCCGTCGGCTTCTATTCCGCCGACAGCGACGGCTGTTTCCGCTTCGTCAACCAGCGTCTGGCCGAATGGGTCGGCCATCCCCCGGAAAAGCTGGTGGGCATGTCGCTGATGGATGTGCTGGGTGTCGTCCCCAACCCCGAGGAAGACCGCGCCGAAATGCGCCTGAAGGGCCGCAACGGCGATGTCTTCCAGGCCTTCGTCACCCATACCGTCTTCGACGAAGGCGGCGAGATGTTCACCCGCTCGGTCGTTGTCCGCGACCTTATGCCGGAACGCCATTGGGAACGAGTGGTCAAGACCGCCGAGCGGCGCTTCCACTGGCTGTTCGAGGATGCCCCGGTGGGCATCGCCCTGGCCGATCCCGATACCACCGTCTCCGGCTGCAATCCGGCCTTCGCCCAGCTTCTGGGCGTCGAGATCGACGATATCATCGGCAAGCCCATCACCGACTTCATCCTGGAAACCGACCGCCCCGCCGCCGCCGAGCAATTGTCCCGCGTGCTGATGGGCACCAGTCCCGGCAACCATCTGCCGGTGCGCCTGGATGGCGGCGGACGCGACCTTGTCGCCACCCTTTATGTCAGCCCCACCGCCGAAGACGGCGCGGTGACCGGACTGATGCTGCATTTCATCGACACCACCGAGCAGAAGAACCTGGAAATCCAGTTCGCCCAAAGCCAGAAGATGCAGGCCATGGGTCAGCTGGCCGGCGGCGTCGCCCATGACTTCAATAACCTGCTGACCGCCATGATCGGCTTTTGCGACCTGCTGTTGCAGCGTCACGGCCCCAACGAGCCGTCCTTCGCCGACATCATGCAGATCAAGCAGAACGCCAACCGCGCCGCCAGTCTGGTCCGCCAGCTTCTGGCCTTCTCACGCCGTCAGGCCTTGCAGCCGCGCCTGTTCGACGTCACCGACGCCCTGGCCGAACTGTCCAACCTGTTGCGCCGCCTGCTGGGCGAGACCATCGAGCTGGTCATCACCCATGGCCGCGACTTAGGCCTGGTCCGCGTCGATCCCGGCCAGTTCGATCAGGTCATCATCAATCTTGCCGTCAATGCCCGCGACGCCATGCCCGGCGGCGGCCTTTTGACCATCACCACCAAGGCCATGAAGATCGACCGCCCCTATCAGCGCGGCGCCGACGTCATGCCCCCCGGCCATTACATCCAGATCGAGGTAGCCGACACCGGCACCGGCATCGCCGCCGAAAATCTGGGCCGCATCTTCGAGCCCTTCTTCTCCACCAAGGAAGTCGGGGCCGGCACCGGCCTTGGCCTGTCCACCGTCTATGGCATCGTGCGTCAGACCGACGGCTTCATCTTCGTCGACAGCCAGCCCGGCCACGGCACCAGCTTCCGCATCTTCCTGCCTCGCTTCGAGGCCCCGGCGGAGCTTCCCAAGCCCCGCCCGAAAGACGGCGAGCCCGAACAGCCCCAAGCCAGCACCCCCGCCCTGTCCGACGCCCAGGCCTCGGACGGCGATCTGACCGGGGCCGGCACCATCCTGATCGTCGAGGACGAGGACGCTGTCCGCCTGTTCGGCTCGCGGGCCTTGCGCAACAAGGGCTATAAGGTGCTGGAGGCCAGTTCCGGCGAAAAGGCCCTGGACGTTCTGCGCTCGGAAGAAGGCATTGACGTGCTGGTCACCGACGTGGTCATGCCCGGCATGGACGGCGCCACCCTGGCCCGGCTGGTGCGCATGGAGCGTCCCAGCATCCAGGTCATCTTGATGAGCGGCTACGCCGAAGACGTGGCCTTGGGCGATTTCTCGGGCGAAGACGGCATCCACTTCCTGCCCAAGCCCTTCTCGCTCAAGCAACTGGCCGGCAAGGTCAAGGACGTGATGGCCAACCCCCGATAATCACCGCCAAAAGGATAGGATCGGGCTCCCGCTTTATATTTGGTTGTTGCCGCAGGCTATGCGGTTATAATTCCTTTAAAATTAGGTCAGACACAGGATGACCAGCATGGAAGAGACCCTTAAGGAAGACGACGTCAAACGGCTGCTTACCAGCCCCGACGCCGAGACCCGTGCCGAGATCGCCGGTAAGATCGCAGCACAGCATCCAGGACTGACCGAGACCCAGCGCAAGATGGCCGAGGACATCTTTCGCATCATGGTCAAGGATGCCGAGGTGCGGGTGCGCGAAGCCCTGTCTCAGCAGCTCAAATCCAACTCCATGGTCCCCAACGACATCGCCCTGACCCTGGCCCACGATGTCGATACCGTGGCCCTGCCCATCCTGCAGTTCTCGGAAGTCCTCAGCGAAAGCGACCTGATCGAGCTGGTCAAAAGCCAGGACAGCGATCCCGGCAAGCGCAACGCCCTGGCCCAACGTTCCCACGTGTCCGCCAGTCTGGCCGACGCCCTGGTGGAAACCGGCGACGGCAAGGCGGTCGCCACCCTGGTCGCCAACAAAGGCGCCGATCTGACCGACACCACCCTGGCCAATGTGGTCGAGCGCTATAGCGCCACCAACAACGAGGTGGGCGCCGCCCTGGCCGACCGCCCCGGCCTGCCGGTGACCATCGTCGAACGATTGCTCAACCGCGTTTCCGAAAGCCTGCGGGCCCAACTGGCCAAACGCCCCGACCTGTCGCCGGAAATGGCCACCAGCCTGCTGATCCAAGCCCGCGAACAAGCCGTGCTGGGCATCAGCAATTCGGAAAGCGACGTGTCCAAGCTGGTCACCCACCTGCATAAAAACAAGCGCCTGACCGCCTCCATCATCCTGCGGGCCGTCTGCATGGGCGACATGCGCTTCTTCGAAACCGCCATGGCCACCCTGGCCGGCATCACGGTGCCAAACGCCCAGGCGCTGATCTACGACGAAGGCAAAAAAGGCTTCGAGGCGCTGTACAAAAAATCCGCCCTGCCCACGCCGCTTTACCGCGCCATGCGCGCCGCCATCGACGTCTCGGCCGACATGAAGCTGGACGGCGAAGCCAACGACCGCGAACGCTTCTCCCGCAAGATGATCGAACGCATCCTCACCCAATACGGCGAGGCCGGCATCGAATTCGAAAACGACGACCTCGACTACCTGCTGGTCAAAATGAGCCAGCTGCCGGCAACGGTGGGCGAACCGGCGTAAGGGTTTTTCCCGGATTTATAGGGTGTGGTTTGAGGGGACGGAGCCGGCGGTTATGCGGGCTGCCGCCCGCACCCGCTTGGAGCGGCTGAAATAACGACCACCCCGGCCTTGCAATTTTATGGATCGTATGAATAATTAACTCAATTAAGTTGATGCAAGGTTGGCGGAAATGGATTTTTTAAATGCAGCAGCAACGATTTTAGCGGGTGGCATCGCCTTAATTGTTTACCTAGCCCAATTGC
>Ga0302275_10002788_pt1 | contig 18074 bp, 14 predicted proteins | sample III_Bog_N2_2_FD_200229 | JGI IMG/M metagenome (GOLD analysis project Ga0302275, IMG submission 200229) | Peat permafrost microbial communities from Stordalen Mire near Abisko, Sweden - III_Bog_N2_2 | ecosystem: Environmental > Terrestrial > Soil > Wetlands > Peat | place: Sweden: Abisko...
TTCCATTGTTGCTCACATCAGTCCTCGCAGCCATCCCGGTGGCACTGCCTGCAACATTCACCCTTGCTGCCGCGATCGGAGCTCGTTCGCTGGCAAAGTTGGGTGTTCTGCCGACGCGGCTTTCTGCCGTGGACGAGGCTGCGTCGATCGATGTTCTATGCTCGGACAAAACCGGGACACTGACCCGCAACCAGCTTTCAGTCACTAGCGTTCGTCCTTTGCCCGGCTTTGACGAAGCCCACCTTCTCGGGTTGGCTGCGCTGGCCAGTACTGATGGCGGTCAGGATTCTGTCGATAAGGCGATTCGCGATGCGGCCTCTCACAAGCCATCATCGGACTTGCCAAAGCTGGTGAAGTTTGTGCCCTTCGATCCAGCAAAGAAGACATCGGAGGCAACAGCAACAGATGCCCAAGGTATCGAAGAGCGAATTATCAAGGGCGCCTACACAGCAGTCGCTGCCCTTTCAGCTCCGTCGCCCTCTGCGACCGGGATTGTCAACGAACTGGAGAAGCAAGGCTTTAGGGTTCTCGCGGTAGCTGCCGGGCCCTCGGCTTCCGTTCAGATCATTGGCATAATCGCCCTCAGCGACCCGCCGCGATCGGATTCGAGTTCTCTCATCACTGAGTTACATGCACTCGGTGTGGCCACGGTCATGGTGACAGGAGATGCTTCGGACACGGCGGCAATCGTCGCTCATGACGTAGGGTTGACTGGGCCTGTTTGCCCGCCCGGAAAGCTCCCTGAGGGTATCAAGCCGGGGGATTTCGCGGTATTCGCGAGCATGCTTCCGGAAGGCAAGTATGACCTTGTCAAGGCCTTCCAGAGAAGCGGGCACGCGGTCGGAATGTGCGGCGATGGCGCCAATGACGCACCTGCGCTCCGTCAGGCGCAGATCGGCATTGCCGTCTCCACCGCTACCGATGTCGCAAAATCGGCAGCAGGCGTCGTACTCACAGAAGCCGGCCTGAGCGGCATTGTAGCCTCTGTGAAAGAGGGCAGGATCACATTTCAGCGCATCCTCACCTACACGCTGAACTCGGTGATGAAAAAGATATTGCAGGTGCTGCTGTTGGCGGTTGGTCTGGTCATGACCGGACAGGCTGTCCTGACTCCCATGCTCATGGTGATTGTGATGATCACCGGAGACTTCCTCGCTATGTCGCTCACCACGGACAGGGTGAGGCCATCGAAGACGCCGAACTCCTGGACAATCGGCGGAATTACGATCGCTGGAGTTATTCTTGGGACTTGTTTCCTTGCCTTTTCCACGGCAATTCTGGCAGTTGGAAAATTCGAGTTGCATCTGAATATCGAAGCACTCCGAACTCTGTCCGTGGTCGGCATTGTGTTTGGGAGCCAGGCCACGACGTATGTCATTCGCGGGCGCCAACATCTGTGGGGCTTGCGGCCCAGCATTTGGCTCGTGCTTTCTTCCGTTGCCGACGTTCTTATCATCTCAACGCTCGCTGTTTGCGGGATTGCCATGGCTCCCTTGACCCTCTCGGTCGTCACTTGCGCGTTAGTCGCCGCAATCGCATTTGGATTGCTCCTGGACGCTGTAAAGATTCCGCTCTTTGTCCGCCTCCACATCTCCTGAGTACCCAGATGCAGTCGGTACAGTCCGGCATTTTGAGCGGACAGATCACTGCCACTGACTAAATCGCTCGCGAGGCCCCAAACCGGAAAGACTTGGAGCACCGAAAGGAAAGTAAGACCATCGACTCGAAAGATTATCGCGTGCTTCCAGACACGAAAATCGATTTCGGCAAGTGGCCGACGATTGCCGCCTCATACGCGAAGACTACGAAGCAGTACAAGGCACTTCTGCTTCGCCACTTGGAGAAGCTGAGTTCTCTGCAGCAGTTTCACTACCCGTCACATCGCCAAGCGTTGCTCCTGATATTCCAAGGCATGGATGCTGCAGGAAAAGACGGAGCCATACGCCACGTCATGTCCGGGGTCAATCCGGAAGCCTGCGAGGTCTTCAGCTTCGAGCAGCCAAGCGCCGAGGAGCTTGAACATGATTTTCTCTGCCGTACCACATGCCGTCTTCCCGAACGCGGAAGGATCGGCATTTTTCAACCGATCCTATTACGAGGAGGTGCTCGCCGTTCGAGTGCACCGGGAACTTCTCCGCAGCAAGGGGCTCGCACAAGAGTTGCACAACGACAAGAACATTTGGGTACAGAGGTATGGCTCGATCGTCGATTTGGAGAGCCCTTCCATCTGCATCGCTACGTTGACGAGCAAGCGTTCCGCTACAACAATCGCGCAACCAAAGATAATCCGCTGACCGATTACGACCGTTTTATGCTGGCTTTATCGCAGATTTCAGGGAAGAGACTGACCTATGCAGAACTGACCGGCAAGGTGGGAGAAACGGCGGGTTGGTAACGCTCTATTCGCTAAGAGCGGGTTCTGGATGAAGAGACAGCGGCGAGGGAAACGATAGGCCGCTGTCGCCTTTGCGTCTGCGCCTTCTACCCTTGGATCGGGCTCAAGAATGTTCAAATCGCAGATAAGGGAAGGGCGTCCTTCGGCATAGTTTTCGGCGATGGTATGCCGTTCTACGGTAAGGCAATATTGCCAAGGCTCCGCGGTCTCTCGCATTTCGTTCGTCGCACCCTCGATAGCATCGAGCGCGTTTTCTTCGCGACACGAAAACCCTAACGATTGCGGATTAACGCAAGACGGCATTATCTATGACAAAACGTTAGATGGGTTCGCTATGTATATTTATGCCCTTACCACACACGTCAGATTCTTTCCGCCTCGCAGACCGTGTCCAGGCAAGGTATCAACGTAACGTGGACCACATCTTGGTGCTTCTATTGTTTTGGTCTTGCCCACCTGCATCTGCCAGATCAACCTTTATCTATGTTAGAAACACAGTTATCAGATGATCTTGCCTCGCTGCTTCCTGGATTCCCCGTCTTGCTCGAGAGAACTGTGGCACACGGCTTGGAAGAGGTCAATCTCAATAGGCTTGCACTCACTCCCTGCATTCGTGCAAGTCCCCGGCGTGCATTGGCTATGATCGGGGGAGAGTAGGCGACAATCCGGGCGCAGCTTCAATCCTGGACCCAGCGGCGTCTCGGGGTACGAATCCATATGCATTTCGGACAAATCCAGATTTGCTAAATTGGAACAATTCGAACGAGAGGTGACTCTCCAGCAATTGCGTTCCTCTGCTTCGCCAACCGAGCCAAGAGTGCTGTAAAGTCATTTGCAGGCCGAAGGGCTTTCGTCGAACGGCCAAACAGTTCTCAACGGGCTGTGTCAGCTAAGAGGCCAAGCGCACATTTCCACCACAGCCAGGGTTCGCTGCGGAGAGAGTCGTGGCCACCATTTTGATTGTGAGCAATTTGCAACAGAGCGCGCATCTCATCATCCAGGAGAATCAAGGAGTGAAGAAACCAGCCAGCGCAACCGATCCCCTCTGGTACAAAGACGCGATCTTCTACGAACTGCACGTCCGGGCCTTCGCCGACTCGAACGACGACGGCATCGGAGACTTCCCCGGATTGCTCTCGCGGCTCGACTACCTCCAGAACCTTGGCATCACCTGCATTTGGCTTCTGCCTTTTTTCCCCTCGCCCTTGCGCGACGACGGCTATGACATCGCCAACTACATCGACGTCAACCCGTCTTACGGAACCCTGAACGACTTCAAGTTATTCCTGGACGCATCTCACCAGCGCAATATGCAGGTGATGATCGAGCTGGTCATCAATCACACCAGCGATCAACACCCCTGGTTCAAGGCCGCCCGCCTTGCGCCGCCGGGGTCAGCGGCACGCGAAATGTACGTCTGGTCTAATACGGATCATCTATATAAGGATGCCGGCATCATCTTCACCGATACTGAAAAGTCCAACTGGACCTGGGATGACACGGCCAAGGCATACTACTGGCACCGTTTTTTTTCGCATCAGCCCGACCTCAACTTCGATAACCCCGCGGTGATGGAAGAGGTTCTCAAGACCATGCGCTTCTGGCTTGACATGGGTGTCGACGCGCTGCGCATGGACGCCATCGCGTACCTGGTGGAACGCGATGGGACATCGTGCGAGAACCTGCCGGAAACTCATCTTGTCGTCAAGCGAATCCGCGCCGCAATCGATGCCGAATACGCCAACCGTCTCATCCTGGCCGAAGCCAACGAGTCGCCTGCGGATGTCCGTCCCTACTTCGGCGATGGCGACGAGTGCCACATGGCCTTCCATTTTCCCCTCATGCCGCGCATCTATATGGCCCTGCGACAGGAAGATAGCCTGCCGATCACCGACATCATGGCCCAGACTCCGGCCATCCCCGACAACTGCCAATGGGGCTTGTTTCTTCGCAATCATGACGAACTTACGCTTGCCTTGGTCAGCGAAGACGAGCGCGACTACATGCACATCGCCTACTCGAACGACCCGCGCATGCGCGTTAACGGCGGTATCCGCCGCCGGCTTGCACCCCTGCTCGACAACAACCGGCGCCGCATCGAGTTATTGAACTCGCTCCTGCTCAGCTTTCCCGGTACACCCATCCTGTACTACGGCGACGAGATCGGCATGGGCGATAACATCTACCTCGGCGATCGAAACAGTGTGCGTACTCCGATGCAGTGGAACTCGGATCGCAACGCGGGTTTCTCAAAGTGCGACCCTGCCCGGCTCTACTTTCCTGTCATCATGGATCCTATCTACGGCTATCAAGCGATCAATGTGGAAGCTCAGCTGAGCGACCAGTCCAGCCTTTTGCACTGGACCCGCAACATGATCGCCTTGCGCAAGCTATTTCAGGTATTCGGCCGTGGAACCCAACAGTTCTTGAAACCGGCGAATCGCAAGATCCTTGCATACCTTCGCGACCTCGAGCGCAACGACGGCTCGCACGAGACCGTTCTCTGCGTGGCCAACCTCAGCCGTTTTGCCCAGCCCGTCTCCCTCGATCTCTCTGACCACAGCGGCGCCGAGCCCGTCGAGATGCTGGGCTATGTGCCGTTCCCCATCATCACCGAGGCCCCGTATGTGCTCACCCTCGCGCCATACTCCTTTCTCTGGCTCGAACTCCAGCCCCCGCGTGTGAGGCCGGCATAACCCTCATCGCACTTGCTGGCATCTTAGCCTCATAGAGGCTTCCGACCGATCAAAGGCGGTCAATCGGAGACAGTTGAGAGCAGCGCGTCGGCTTAATATCGGTCTCTCGAATCAACATGACGACAGCAGACCCAATCCCCGGCACCGCTGCCCCATCCGCGCGCCCCAGCGCGGGGCTTCTTGTCCTGTTCGCTCATATGACGCCGGAACACCTCGAAGATGTTCTCGCCAACCTGACTGCCGCGTTCCCGGCGGAAGGCCCGCTCATCGCCATGCAGGACGTGCTCCCGGCAGGCGCTTATCCTTCGCACCGATTCGTCGCCGCTCCCGCGACGAACCCGTCCTGGACATTGACCGCCGCTGATTTCGTCAACGCTTGCCAGCTCGCCGAAAAAAACGGATCGAGCGCTATCCTTATGCTTGGTCCGGCGTCTGGTTCCCTCGATGCGGCCTCACTCCGCGACCTTGCCAACGCCACTCTAACCACCTCGATTGACCTCGCAGTCCCCTGCTACGAACTGCCGCCGCGTGCCGGTCTGGTCAACTCCGCCATTCTCTATCCGCTCACCCGCGCGCTGTTCGCCTCCCCTGCGCGGTATCCCTTGGCCGTCCATCTCGGCCTCTCGCTGCGCATGGCCAAACGCCTTGCGGGCGCAGCCCATCGTTTCACCTCAAGCAACCAGGCGGAGATGCCGCTTTGGCCTGTCAACGAGGCCATGGTGGCTGGATTTACCATCGACCAGCTCGACGTTGGCCCACGCGTCCAATCCCAGCACACCGGGCTAGACCTCAACACGATCCTTCCCCTCGTTACCGGAGCACTGTTTGCCGATATCGACGCCAAAGCAGCATTCTGGCAGCGTTTTCGCCCCTTGCCGCCCGCCCTCAACGCCATCTCCACCTCCATATCTGTGGCGCATGCACCACCAAACGATGCGGCCTCAGAGATTGTCGCTTTGGTCAACGCCTTTCGGCTTGCTTACACCAACCTCCAGGAAGTTTGGTCGCTGGTCCTGCCGCCTAGCTCGCTGCTCGCACTCAAGCGACTCGCCGCAACCGACTGCGCGGCATTTCAAATGTCCGACAGCCTCTGGGCTCGAATTGTCTACGACTTTCTGCTCGCTCACCGGCTCCGCACCATCAACCGCGGACATCTTCTCGGCGCGCTGATCCCGCTTTATCTCGCTTGGGTCGCTAGCCATATCAACTTCACCGCCTTCGGCGTCGACCCAGAAAGCCACATTGAAGCCGTCGCCGCAGCATTCGAGGCCGACAAGACATACCTGGTTTCGCGCTGGCGATGGCCAGACAGGTTCAATCCATGAGCAAACGGCGGATCAAATCCGATTTCTTTACCAAGCAAGACAGTCGATTCAAGGAGTGAGTTCCATGCAAAACATTCTTGCCACCATAGTTCAGTCAGACACGAACCAGGCTTCGCAGTCTCTGTATGCCAGCAACAACTCGATCTGGCGTACTATGTCCGACGCCCTCCACGAGTCGATTTACCGCGTTCTCTCGCTGCTCATCTCCATCCTGCCCGGTATCCTGGCCTTCATCGTCGCCCTGGCTCTGCTTTCCCTTGTGGGGCTGGCACTTTCCGCAATGCTGCGGCACGCACTTACAGCGGCCAAGTTTGACGATCGCCTTGCACGCAGCCGAGGCAACGCCGAATGGGCGCTATCGAGTTCCCCTACCGCGCTGATCGCCCGGGCCTCCTTCTGGGGCTGCGTCCTGATCGGACTCGTCATTGGCGTATCGGCCTTCGACGCCTCTTATGCAACGGCTGCGGCACTGCCAAGCTCGCTGCTGCCCTACCTGGCTCGCATCGTGGGCGCCGCCTTCCTGCTCATCGCCGGCAATCTCAGCGCGCGTTTCCTGGCGCGCTCGGTCCTCATCGGAGCAGTCAATATGCAGCTCCAGTACGCGCGCTTCCTGTCGCTGGGCATCAAGTGGCTGGTGCTCGTCCTGACCGGAGCCATGGTCCTTGATCACCTCCAGATCGGCGGCAACGTCGTTGAGCTGGCCTTTGGCATCCTCTTTGGCGGCATCGTCCTCACGCTCGCACTCGCCGTGGGTCTTGGCTCCCGCGACCTCGTCAGCCGCTCGCTCGAAAGCCATGCTGAACACTCGAGCGAGCACAGCGTTAAACCCCCAGTTGCTCCAACTACCGGCCCCGACGAATCCATCCGGCATTTCTGAGAACTTGGGAGCTGCTAACGAATGGAAAATTGGACGTCAACCTGCTGGCTCGCTGATTTCCACCATTGCGAGAAGACCTGCTGCTTGGACCTGAAGGCCTGGAGGTGGAAGATCCGGTATATGGCGCGAGGTTGTTGCGCTGCGTCGGATGCCTGACCGTCATGCAGGATTTACTCGATGGTGTGCAGAAAATCCATGCTCCAGGGGCCGCCATGCGAGGACCCTTGCCGTATTTTCAACAGGTTGGCCACTGGCCTTTCACATGCGGCAGCAACAGACAAGCCGAATTGAGTCCAAAGGGAAAGCCACTGTTCCAAATTGCACAGGGAAACAAGTGTGAATCTGCTTTAAAAGAACAAGGGGGAAATCCATGCAATTCTTTCGCATGCGGTTGATTCTTGCGCTGGTTTTGGGAATCACACTGGTCTCAGTGGCCTCTACCTACTTTGAGGTGTTGGCCCACAAACACCTTTTGCGGCAGGAACTGGCGCGCAGGACTGCCTGGCAGAGCAAGAGCCTGCAATCGGAGATCGAGAAATCCTTGGCCGGTGGCCAGACCGCGGAGATTACCGCAGAGGCGGCGCGGCTGCGTTCGCAGAGTGAGGCGCTAGGCCTGGCCGTCTATGACATCCAGGGAGGGTTGGTGACTGAAGCTGGTCCTGCCGGGGTCTTCTCAGCGCTGCCGCGCGACCCCGTGGACAAGGCCATCAAGCAGGGTGGTGACTCGTCCGTTTTTGGCCACCAGGACGATCGGCAATGGCTGGAGGAGACGGTTCCGCTGTATGTCGACGGACGCATGGCCGGAGCGCTGGTGATTCTAGAGGATGCCGACGCCATTCGCGCCGAGGGCGTCACAGTCTGGCACCAGAGCTTCTGGCGGATCGTCGCCTTTGTGCTGCTGATCGTCTGCGTGACGCTGCTGATGGTCCGGTGGTTTCTGATGCGGCCCATGATGCGGGTGGCGGAGCGGCTCAGACGGTTGCGCATGGGGCAGCCCGACGATCTTGCCGACAAGAGTTTAGCTGAGCTGAGTCTGTTTACTCCGCTGGCCCGCGAAGTGGAGACGATGGCAGAGAGCCTGTTGGAGGCACGCGCCGCCGCTGAAACCGAGGCCCGGCTGCGCGACGCCGGCGAACACCAGTGGACGGCCGAGCGGCTGGCCGTCCATATTCGGGAGCGTTTTGGCTCCAGCCGCATCTTTCTGATGTCAAACCGCGAACCATATATGCATATGCTCCAGGGGCGGGAGACGGTGTGCACGGTTCCTCCCAGCGGCCTGGTAACGGCCCTCGAGCCGGTGCTGCGGGCTTGCGACGGCGTATGGGTGGCGCATGGCAGCGGCAGCGAGGATGCGCATCACGTCGACAACTTCGACCGGCTGCGCGTGCCGCCCGACGATCCCCGCTACACACTTCGCCGGGTCTGGCTATCGAGCGAGGAGGAGGCTGGCTACTACGACGGCTTTGCCAACGAGGGGCTTTGGCCGCTATGCCATATTGCGCACACCCGGCCTATCTTTCGCGCTTCGGACTGGGAGTGGTACCAGCGTGTCAATGAGAAGTTTGCCACCGCATTGCTTGAGGAGATGGAGAGCAGCGCCAACCCCATTGTCTTTGTGCAGGATTATCACTTTGCGCTGGTACCCCGACTCATCAAAGCGGCGCGTCCGGATGCGCGCGTGGCCATCTTCTGGCACATTCCCTGGCCCAATCCAGAGGCATTTGGCATCTGCCCGTGGCAGGCCGAGCTTCTGGACGGATTGCTGGGCGCAGACTTGCTCGGATTTCACATCCCGCTGCACTGCAATAACTTTCTTTCCACTGTCGATCGGGTTCTGGAGTCACGCACGGACCGCGAACACATGACCGCTCGCCGGGATGGGCACACCAGCACCGTGCGCCCTTATCCGGTGAGCGTGGCTCTGGACGGCGCAAAGCCGGAGCGGAAGACGCCAAGATCCTCGCGAAAGGAACTACTCAAGGAGTTCGGCCTGAGCTGTGAAACCTTGATCATCGGCGTGGACCGCATGGATTACACCAAGGGAATCGTGGAGCGGCTGATGGCAGTCGAGAAGCTTCTCGAAGAGCATCCCTGGTATCTGGAGCGGCTGACCATGGTGCAAATTGCGGCGCCGAGCCGCTCGCGGATTCCCAGCTATAGGTATCTGCGCCGTCAAGTGGTGGAGACTGTGGAGCGCATCAACCGGCGCTTCCAGACGACCCTGTGGAGGCCCGTCTTGCTCATCGAGCGGCAGTGCAGCCATGCGGAAGTGGATCTCTGGTATCGCGCGGCGGATGTGTGCCTGGTGACCTCGCTTCACGACGGGATGAATCTGGTGGCCAAGGAGTTTGTGGCCGCACGCGACGACGAGGATGGCGTCCTGGTGCTGAGCAAGTTCACCGGGGCGGCCACCGAGCTGCTGGATGCGCTGGTGGTGAATCCCTATGACATTGAAGGCGTAGCCGAGGCCATCCATCAAGGTCTGGAGATGGACCGCAAGGAACGGCGCGAAAGAATGCAGCGGATGCGCCACCATGTAATGGATCACAACGTCTATCGCTGGGCAGCCAGCATATTGGGCGATCTGCGCGATCTGCGCATCGAAACTCCGGGGGCGACCGATCAGAGCCGCAACCAGCCTGGATCTGTGTCGCCACTTGAGATTGTGCATCGTAAGCTGGCGTAGACAGCCAGCATCCGATGACCGCCGAGGCAAAGAAAAAGCTAAAGGACTTCTTTAGTGTCTTTGCGGGCAGGGCGAGTCGTTTGTAGCTGCTGGACTACGACAGAACGCCGGCGCCGTTTCGTGTGGATCGGCAATTCGGATGGCACCAGTTGTGCGGGAGACGAACAGGACATGCGATACGCTTTGCAATACGCTGGATCTCGGGGATGTGCGTGCTTTCAAGAACTCAGGCAGCCACCCTGGTCTTGTAAGTTGTTGAAATGCTTAATGTTGGGTCTATGGCATGGATGAGGTCATCGGTTCGATCCCGATCAGGTCCACCAGTTAAATCAATAGCTTACGTGGAAGACCATCCGGTTTCTCACCTGCAAAACGTAACCTGCCTCCGATTCGTCGCGTTCCCTACCCCCGACGGAACAGATTACGATCCAGGCTGCGACTTGCGCATCGCTCCCAACTTGCCCGTCGGGTAATAAGTGTGGCTAAGCGCACCCTCATTGTTTGGAACACGGAAACGGATGGTCAAGTTCTGTGCCCCATGTCCCTAAATGCGAGGGACATGGGGGCACACAGTTTCAGTTGACTCCGCCGGATGCTGACTTGGGCCATCCCCGGACCTGGCTCTCAGATGGCTGCCTATCAGCTCCTACGGCTTGGTAGCCAAAATCAGCGGTGAAGGCCCGTGCGTATTGAGTGTGCGGGCCTCCACGAATCCGGCTTCGCGCAGCCAGCCGCCGATTTCCTCGAAAGAGAAAGTGTCTCCGCAGTCGGTGTTTACCAGCATGTTGACGGCAAAGACCAGGCCGTTCACAGGGCCGGTTCTCTCCGGATTCACCAGGAACTCGGCAATGGCGATGGTTCCGCCTGAGGCGAGCGCCCCAAATGTCTTCGCCAGCAGCGCTTTGCTGCGCTCGATGCCTTCGCTGTGCAGGATGTGTCCCAGCGTCGCCACGTTGTGGCCGCTGCCGAAATCAGCCTGCAGAAGGTCGCCTTCGACGAAGGAGAACCGCTCCGCCAGCCCAAAGCGAGTGACGGTGTTGCGCGTAACCGGAATCACTCCCGGCCAATCCACGGCAGTGACACGAACCTGGATGGAACTCTGTGCCAGCGCGATGCCCCAGACGCCCGAGCCCGCGGCCAGATCGAGTACGCTCGCAGGGCCGCCGTTCAGATTGAGGTGCGAGGCCAGCTCCTGAGCCACGTGATAGCTCATGGGAAAGATGTCGTTGACAAACTCCGCAAAGAACTCGCTGCCGGTGGTCTGCTGGTTGACGGCTCCGGCGGGCTGCCCTGTGGCTACAATCTCATTCAATTTGAGCCACTTGGGAAGCAGATGCTCGCTGGTGTGGCGAATGAGACCGCCTTGAAAGCCCGGCTTGGTGCTCACCAGAAATGCCGCGCTCTCGGGAGTCAGGCTATAGTTTCCCGGCCCGTCCTTCGCCAGAAAGGCGAGGCCCACAAGAACATTCATGATGGCGGCCAATCCCCGTTCCGAAGCGCCAGTGGCTACGCTGACTTCGTGAAGAGATTTTGGGCCGCTGTCGAGCACGTCGAAGACATGGTGGCGGATTGCCGCTTCAAGTACGAGAGGCGGCGCATAGCCAAAGGCGAACTGATAGATGCGCTCTGGCGTGACGGGGGCGCTGACTGCTGTTGACATATCGACCTCGATCTGGGGAATGCAGGCTGGGGGAGCCGCTCGGAAATCATAGCAGAGCAAGTGAATACAAGGAATTTCGCTTCTTGATCCTCCGACTCAACTCAGCAGTTGTTTGGCCACCTTGATGTATAGCTCGACCGCTTCGAGAAGCTCCTTCTTGGCCAGCTTCTCAAAGGGCGTGTGGGCTACATGGATGGAGCCGGGCCCCAACAGCAGTGGCTCGCCCCAGTTGCTCAGTTGCGGAATGTCGGTGGAGAACTTGGCAACCATGGTGGGCAGGCCTTCGATTGCGCGCATGCGGATGAACGGCGTATCGAGCGTAAACTCGACCTCGGCCTGATCGCCGGCCACTTGCAGCAGTTGAGCACGCACCTGGGCCGAGTCGGTTACCGTGCGCACCAGCACCTGGGCCTCGGCCTTGTCGGCTACGACGTTGGGCGCATGGCCGCCATGGATTTGGCCGATATTCAGCGTGCTGGGGCCAATGCCTTCAAGCTCCGGCAGCGGCATCGCCAGGATTTTCCCCAGTACCTCGACGAGCTTGTGAACGGCGCTTTCACCCAGTTCGGGATAGGCCGAGTGGCACATCTTGCCCTTGCACCGGAAGGAAGCGCGAAGTGCGCCCTTCGATGCCAGGGCAAGGCGATTGTCGGTGGGCTCACCGTTGATCAGGAAGCGGCTGCCCTTGGAAGCCTGGTTGGCAACCAGGGCTCCAGCCGAGTCGCGCTCTTCGCCTGAAACGAACAACAATCCAATCCGAAATCCTACGGCCCGAAGGGCCTCGCCGGCGGCCACCTGCGCAGCGATGATGCCCTTGGCGTCGGAGACGCCGCGGCCGTACATGAAATCGGCATCCTCGCTAAACGGAATGTAGGGCGGCACGGTATCCATGTGGGTTGAAAACACCAGATCGGGGGTCTCGCCCGCCACGCCTGCATAGACATTCCAGCGCGGACCGCCGTCCGCGTTCTCGTTGGGCTGGGGCACGGGAGTTTTCTCGACTGACCAGCCGCGCAGAGCGAGGAAATCGGCCAGGAAGTCACCCACCGCACCCTCGTGATAAGTGGTGGATTCGATCTCGCAAAGCCGGCGCGTAAACTCGATGGGATCGAGGAGAGGAATCAGCGCGGCGTTGGGTTCGGCAGAAATTCGATCAGTCATGATACTGCCAGAATATCCTACGAGGTGATTGGTTCCCTCCTCGCCGTCAGAGTCATCCATTCTCGAAGTCCGCACATTTCTCGCCCGCTGGCGGTAACCAGTTTCCGGTGACGATTTCGAATGAGCGGATTCTTGACTTTTGCGCGTAGAATGGTGAGTGGCATGACCTCTGTAGCCGCACTAGCCCGTACCAGCCCGAGCCCGGCATCTGCAATGCTGCGCGGTGCCAGCTTGCGAAGTGTTGCTATCACAGGCCCCGTAGGCCGGCTTGAGGCGATCGTCAACGAGGGCGCGCCCGACGCGCCGTTTGCCGCGCTGGTCTGCCATCCTCATCCGCTGGGCGGTGGCTCACTGCACAACAAGATTGTCTACCACGCCATGAAAGCTCTCAACGATCCAGACTTTGGTCTGGGCTGGCCGGTGCTGCGCTTCAACTTTCGCGGGGCGGGTTTGAGCCAGGGAACGCACGACGGCGAGGCTGAGACTGGGGATGTGCTGGCCGCTCTCGACTGGCTTGAAAATGAATACAAACGCCCGCTGGTGGTGGTCGGCTTCAGCTTTGGCGCGGCGATGGCGCTTGCGGCTTGTTGCGGCCCCGCTGAAGCAAGCACCGATGTCCGCGCATTTGCCGCCCTTGGACTCCCCATCCAGGTTGACGACCGCGAATATGGCTATCCTTTCTTGCGCAACTGCAAAATTCCAAAGCTCTTTCTCAGTGGAGACCACGACCAGTTCGCGCCAGCAGCACAGTTGGTGCAAGTGGCCGCCTCCGCCGCCGAACCCAAACGACTGGTGCTCCTCCCCGGCGCCGATCATTTTTTTGCGGGTCAACTGGAGCCTATGCAGCAAACACTCTCCGGCTGGCTCAAGGAGCAACTGCGATGACACCGGTCGGCGATACCCCACTTGAAGCTCTGCACTCCGCGGCTACGGATATCTTTACCGGCGCGGTAGCCGCCTGCAATATCGCATCGGCCTTCGACCGGCGCATTCGCTTTGAAGGCAACACGCTCCATCGCCTCCTGCCCGACGGAAGCGGACCTGCCAGCATCAATCTGGCCTCCTACAAGCGTATCTTCGTGATCGCGCTGGGCAAGGCGGCCGGGCCTATGCTCGAGACCCTTCTGGTCCGCATGAAGCGCCGCAAGGGCATGCGGGGCATCTGCTGTTCCAATCAGTTGCCCAGGTCGCGCAACTGGCGCTTTCGCTACTTTGAGGGTGGCCACCCAACGCCCAACGAAGACTCCTTCGACGCGGCACGCGCCACGTTGGCCATGCTCAAGAAAGCGCGCAAAGACACGCTGATCTTCTTTCTCATCTCTGGCGGCGGGTCAGCCATGTTCGACCTGCCCCTGGACCCCAAGATCACTCTCGATGAGACCATCCAATTCCATCGGCTTCTGGTGGCTTCGGGCGCGCCCATCGGCGAGGTCAATACCCTACGCAAGCATTTTTCCGCAGTGAAGGGTGGCCGTTTGGCCATGGCCGCGCCGGAGGCCGCCAAGGTCTCCCTCCTGCTGCCCGACGTTCCCCTTCGTTCTCTCGATGCCCTCTCCTCTGGCCCGACTTCGCCGGACCACTCTACCGTCGCCGATGTGCGTGCTCTGCTGGCCAAGTACGATCTGGGGTCGAAGCTCCCGCCTTCCATCCGCGCCTTCTTTGATCGCGAGGATCTGCCAGAGTCGCCCGGTAACAAAGGATGGCTTCCACCGTTTTTATCTCGAAAACCGTGGGCCGGATCTGTACTGGTGCGCAGCGTCACCTCGGCCGCAGCTATGAAAGGCGAAGACGAACCCTTCCGCGATTCGGTTTTCGAGGTGCTGCTCTCAAGCCACGACTTGATTGAGAACGCTCGCGCCCTTGCCGAGAAGGCTGGCTACTACACGGTGGTTGATAACAGTTGCGACGACTGGGATTACGCCGATGCCGCGCGTTACCTGCTCGAACGCTTCCACGCTCTCCGGGCCGTGCACCCACGCTTCTGCCTGATCTCGGTCGGCGAGGTCACGGTGAAGATGGACCGTGCGCCTGGCGCTGGAGGACGCAACCAGCAGTTTGCAATGGCCTGTGCCCTGGAACTGGAAAGCCATACAGGGCAACGGCTCACCGTTCTCAGCGCAGGCTCCGATGGCATCGACGGCAATACCAGGTCTGCCGGGGCCATCGCCGATCCCACCACCGTTACCCGCGCTCATGCTTTCGGGTTCCATCTCAAATCGTCGCTGGCCGCTTTCGACGCCTGCCCGATGTTCACCGCTTTGGGCGACGCTGTTGTGACCGGCCCCACAGGACAGAATCTCCGCGATCTGCGGCTCTTGGTGGCTGAGAAAGACTAGCGCCGCCCCCGTCCGCGCTCAGCATTTGTTTTTTCCGGAACGCCGGGATGCGCGGTTTCAAGACAAACGAGGCTTGATAAATCGTTTACGCAACGACCAGGCAACTGCTGTAACATGACTTTCATACCCATTCCGCATAGAGAAGGAAAGCTTCGTGGTTCGAGAATCTGCCCGCAAGACAGTCGCGAAGACGCCCGATATTCGCACCGTTGCAGCCTTGGCGAAGGTCTCTATCGCCACAGTCTCGCGAACCATCAACGGCTCTTCGGCAGTCAGCGACCGTCTTGCCAAGCGCGTCTGGCGCGCCATCGAGCAGTTAAATTACTTTCCCAACACCCATGCGCGCAGCCTGGTCTCCGGTCGCAGCCGCATCCTCGGCATCATTGTTGAAAACATCACCAATCCCTTCTTTCCAGAGCTGATCCAGAGCTTTGAAGAGGTGGCGGTTGCCCATGGATACGAGATACTGGTCAGCTCGTCAAACGGCAACCTTGCCACTCTCACCACGTGCGTCCGGCGCATGTTGGAGCGCAAGGTGGAGGGTGTGGCCGTGCTCACATTCGGGCAAGAAGAACCGGTCCTTGACCAGTTGGCAGACCACGACATTCCCATGGTGCTTGCCGAGTTTCATCTGAAAGACCCCAAAGTCAGCACCATCGTCCTGGATTACAGAACGGGCATCCATGCGGCCGTCAATCACCTTGCAGAACTTGGCCACCGCAAGATCGCTTTTTTGGCCGGCCCCCACAAGCTTCATTCCGCCATCACTCGCGAAAACGATTATCGTACCGCAATGGAAGCCGCCGGGTTGCCCATCCAGCATAATTGGGTCATCGAGTGCGACCATACGGCCAAGGGCGGCGTGGCTGGCTTCGGCCAGTTGCAGGCGCTCGTCACTCGGCCTACTGCCATTCTTTGCTCCAACGACATGACAGCCGTCGGCGTGTTGCGCGCCGCCTATATGGGTGGTCTGCGCGTCCCCGACGACCTCTCGGTCATCGGTTTGGACGACATCGACTTTGCCGAGTTCACGCTGCCCCCACTCACCACCATCCGCCTGTCGCGCTTCGATCTGGCACAAGCCGCCTTCGAGGCTCTCCGCCAGCAGGCCGAAGAACCCGGCAATCCCAAGATGAAGCGCGAGTTTCTGGTTTCCACCAGCTTGGTCGTCCGCTCATCGTCAGCCGCGCCGCCAACTGGCGAAATCTAGAGCACCTTCACCGATCGCAAAGCCCCAAAGGCGCGCCGCTAGAGCAGCGTCTTCGTTGTTGCAGCCTGCCTCAGACGGCAGGCTGCCCGAGTTCCAGCAACAATGAAATTGCCTTATCCCTTTCGCCGGTAGAGTACCTGGAACTCGAAGCCGGAGTTGGCGGGGAAGAGGCTGGCAACGTGGCGCAGCCGCTCTGCCAGGGCCGGGGCAGCCAACAAAGGGTACTCGCGCTCGCGCAGGTCATGGTAGTCGAAGTCGACGGCTATCGAGAGCATGTAAATGGCCAGCGAATCGGAGAAGGCTGACTCGTAGTACGCATTCCGGGAGCGCTCGTCGATGACCTTCTGTCCCTCACCGTTGCGGCTGTCCTGAGCGCGGCGGCGAGCCTCCCATGCATCCTGGCTGGTTTCGCCGCGGACCTGAGCCTCGGCCTGCGACCAGGCCAGGGAGGAGAAGCTCTCGGGAACGCCGGCAGCCTCAACGAAATTATGCGCGACGTTGATGAAAAACTCGAAGGCCAGGCCGAAACGGTCTTCAACGAGCCGCGTGGAAAGAAAGACCGCTTCTTGCTCGCCAAATGTGGCGTTGCGGTGGCAAATGGCCCTGTCTCCCAAGTCGACAGTGTAGGCCGGGGCGATCATGACGTCGCCGGTGTCTCCAATTGCCAGGGGCACGAAGTAGTAGGCGCGGTGGGCGAGCGCCGCCGACATGGTGGCCGGCACGGCGCCTATCAACCGCTCCAACTCGGTCTCGGAGACGCGAGTCTCACCCCAAAGAGCGTAGTGGATACCGTTGGACGCCTGATTTACGGACACGTGCGCGGCAACCTTCTCCGCAGGCCAAACTTCGATTTGTGCGCTGGTCGACATTCATCTGTATTCTAGACGAAGCAGGCTCAAAAGATGACTGAATCGACAAACACGCAACGCCCCCGCACAGGAACAGTTCTCGGTTTCCCGCTGGAGGGATTCGGTCTTTTTACCAGTTTGCTGCTGGCCTTTGCTGCGGCCTTCTTTACGTTTTTCGCCTCCACGTGCATTGCGATCTTTTCGCTGCTGGGATGGAACGTCTTCGGCCACCACACGGTCAGCTACGCGGACAGCTATCGCTATGTCGGCTTTCCGGCGGGGGTGCTGGTGCTGCTTTTGGCGCTTCCGGTCTTTGCGACACTCTGGGTGCGGGCAAAGCTGCGGAAATAGGCTTCGGATTTTGCTGTCGGAATCTCTAGGTCTCTGACCGGATGGTTTTGTGCCTTCCCACCCATTCCGCGGTGACGCTGCGGAATGGATGGGGCACCCAAGTTGGTACAACTTCACACGGTCAGAGACTTAGCATAACAATGGAAAAGGCGGCCTTTCCTTGTGGGAGAGGCCGCCTTCTTTATGCTCTGGAGCCATTCGGTCGGATTAACTTCCCGCAGGCTTGGGATTCGCCTTGTCGTATTTGGCCAACTTGATCCTGCTGGCGAGGCCGACCTTCGAGAGCAGCCAGATGCCCATGTAGTTGGGGTCGATCTCATACCACGCCAGGCCGTGACGGGCAGAGACGGGGTGAGCATGATGGTTGTTGTGCCAGCCCTCGCCGCCGCTGATCAGGGCGACCCACCAGTTATTGCGTGAATCGTCTCGGGTCTCAAACCGCCGGCTGCCCCACAGGTGAGTTGCCGAGTTCACAAACCAGGTGGCGTGCAGTCCCAGAGTCACGCGCATAAAAGCTCCCCAGAGCAGC
>Ga0302275_10002789_pt1 | contig 18074 bp, 11 predicted proteins | sample III_Bog_N2_2_FD_200229 | JGI IMG/M metagenome (GOLD analysis project Ga0302275, IMG submission 200229) | Peat permafrost microbial communities from Stordalen Mire near Abisko, Sweden - III_Bog_N2_2 | ecosystem: Environmental > Terrestrial > Soil > Wetlands > Peat | place: Sweden: Abisko...
CACGAACACCGGGCGGCCCGTGAAATGCACGGTGACATTTTTCCAATCGTCTTTTGGCGGACCGTTTTGCAATTCGCCGACAACGGCGTGAATTTTTTCCAACCAGCTTTCGCAATCGCGATAGCTCATCAAGTCCACGGCGGATTGCAAATACAGCAGCCGAAATTTTCCGTCGGTGGAGGCAAACATTTGGTTGCCCTGATCCATGTTCATGCCGCTGATGTTGGTCAGTGCGGGCATCGTCAGCAGGTTGAACGGGTCGAACGAGCGACGTGCGAGATCCATCGGCGACATTGAGTTGGCGAGCAGTTCGCGCGTCTCGTCCAACTGCGGCTTGAGCTGGTCGGGCGCGAGATGATTCGTGAGCGTCGCGAAATCGGCGGGTGGTTGATTAAACCACAGCCAGCCGAGCAATTCGCCGAGTTGATCCGGTCGTTCCATCCACGGCGCCTGCCACGTCACCGTTTCGACCAGATTAGTTTCCATTCTCAGTCGCGCCGCGAGTTCGCCCGATAATTTTTCCGCGGTGTCCGCATCCGATGCGCGCAGCGAGATGATGAGTTCGCGCGCGTTGGTGAAATATTTTTGGTATAGTTTCAGTCCTTGAACTGATGGTTCGTCGGGCGGCAGCAAGTCAAGAATGTCCACGTCGAAGCGCAACCGCGCGAGGCCAAGGCCGACGGCCACGAGCAACAGCATCCACCACCAGCGCTTCAAAAATAAACTCACGGCGACAAAAATCCTTCCACGATTTCGCCGGTTTTGGAATTTTCCAAAAGCCAGCCGCCGTCCGGTTTGTTTTCAAAATGCAATTGTTTCGGCAGGGGTTTTCCGTCGAGGGCGATTGGCAGATACAGCCAACTTAAACGCAGCGGCGCGTCGCCGTGTCCGCTGAAGCTCCAGTTTTTTTGCGGAAATTTTATCAGCCAGCGATTTGAAGTCGTCTGCGCGGAAAGAATGGCCAGCGGCGTTTTATCAAATTGAATCAGGCAGTTTCCCGCGTCGTCGCGCGCGAGCACGAGGTCGCCGCCAAATTCCGGCAGGCCGCTTTTCGGCCGCCACAGCGCCTGGCCTTGCTGGACATGCCAGTCGGGACCGGTCGTGGGGAAAAGACTTTGGGTCGAGGTCTGGCAGCCGCAGAGAAAAAGCAGTCCGACCGGCAGACTGCATATGAGCCACTGGCGAATCTGACAAAAAAAAGACGCGACACAGGTTTGGTCCGCACCTCCGCTGGCGGGGGCCAAACCGGTGGCGGTCATGGTTGATTTCGTCATGAAAATTATTTCGCCGCTGGTTCGCTGGACGGCATGATGCTGAATTTTCCGGACGATGAAAAGATTTTCGCGCCAACCGGCGAGCGGCTGTAAAGAAATTCCCGCCGAATCACTTTTTTTCCAGACAATCGCGGATGGTGGAGGCGATGAGCGCTGAGGCGCTGGGCTTGGGCAGATAAATAAAGCCCGACTGGATGGGCACGCCTTGCATGCTGATTTCCGTGCTGTAGCCGCTGGAGATGATGACCCGGAGCTGCGGTTTTTCACTCTTCAATTTTTCCGCGAGTTCCAAACCGGTGACACCTTCCGGCATGACCATGTCGGTGTAAAGCAGGTCAATCCGCTCATGGTGCTGGCGCCAGAGCGCGAAGGCCTGGTTGCCGTTGGCGGCTTCGATGACTTGGTAGCCGAGCTTGCGCAAATAAATGCCGATGGGGCGGCGGACAATTTCCTCGTCCTCCACGAGCAGCAGCGTGCCCCGGCCACCGGGAGCGGATTCACGGATGGTTGGCGGCTCGACCGCTTCCGGCAACTGCACCTTGGCGGGCAGAAAAACTTCAAAGGTGCTGCCGCAGCCGGACTGGCTGTGGACCTCGATCCAGCCCTGATGCTGTTTGATGATGCCGTAGGCCGTGGGCAGGCCGAGGCCGGTGCCCTTGCCGACTTCTTTGGTGGTGAAGAACGGTTCAAAAATCCGCTTGAGCGTGCCTTCATCCATGCCCTGGCCGGTGTCCGTAACGGCGAGGCTGACGAAATTGCCGGCCCGGCGTTCGGAGTTTTGCTTCACGGCCTCGTCGTCCAGCTCCACGGTGTTGGTGACAATGGTCAGGCGGCCGCCTTTGGGCATGGCGTCGCGGGCATTCACGGCTAGATTCAAAAGCACTTGTTCGATCATGCCGACATCGGCCTCGACGGCGGGCAGCTCGGGTTTGCTCTCAAAAGTAATGGCGATGTTTTCGCCCAGCAGCCGGCGCAGCATTTTCAACAGATTTTGCACCACTTCATTCACGTCCACGATGCGCGGCTGCATGACGGAGCGGCGGCTGAACATGAGCAACTGGCGCGTGAGATTGGCGGCGCGCTTGGTTTCGACCTCCAGCTCCTTCAGCGCCTCGGTGGTTTCCTCGTCGAGGCTGGGATTTTGATGCAGCAGGCTCAAGTGCATCATGATCGCGGCCAGAATATTGTTGAAATCATGCGCCACGCCGCCGGCGAGCTGGCCGATGGATTCCAGTTTCTGCACCTGCCGTAACTGCGCTTCGAGCTGCCTTCGCTCGGTCACATCCGTGAGCATGGCGAACGCGCCGCGATACGAACCGCCGTTGTCAAACAACGGCGAGCCGGAAACCCAGGCCCAATATTCGCGGCCGTCCTTGTGCCGGAGCCGGCGTTCAAACTGGCTGGTCTGGCCCTGGTGGCCGAGCCGCAACTGGTTTTCATGGTCGGGCAGGTCGGCGCTTTCGATAAAATCCTGCACCGGCCGGTGCAACAATTCTTCCGGCGCATAGCCGAGCATTTCCGCCAGGCGGTGATTGACGAAGGTGATGCGGTCGTGCTCGTCGGTTACCCAAATGCCTTCGTTGGCGGTCTGCACGATTTGGCGGTAACGCTCGTCGCTTGCGCGCAGTTCGTCATCCGTCCGCTTGCGGTTTTCCTCGGCCCCAAGCGCGGCGGCGAAAATGCCGAGCAGCCGGCGGTCCGCCTCGCTGGGCTGGTAAGGCCGGTTGAAATAAAGGCAGATGATGCCCGCCGGCTCCTGATGGCATTCCACGATGTGACCGAGCTGCGCGTGAATTTCCGAAACGCAAAGGCTGATGGGATCGGCGAGCGAATTGGCCCGCGCCTCATTGACGTGCAACGGATGGCCGGCGGCGTAGTTGAGCGTTTCCGTGCAGGCGGCGCAACTGCAATGCAGGCAGTCGGCCAGATGTTTGCCCACGTGCCACTCGGCGACGGAGCAAAGTTTTTTGCCTTTGACCTGGTTGTAAAAGGCGAATTGCGCCCCGATTTCGCGGGCGAGCAGCGCAATGAGGCGGCGCGCGTTTTCCGCAAAATTCGGTCCCATCGTGGCGAGCAGTTCGTTGATGGTGCCCAGCCGCGCCTCGGCCCGCCGGCGTTCCTGAATGTTCTGCCATTCGCGCAACGACCGCTCGACCAAATGCGGGACGTTGGCAAACATTTCCGGCGATTTGACGACGTAATCCAGCGCGCCCGCCTTGATGGCTTCCACGGCGGTCCGCTCGTTGCCGAAGGAGGTGAGCAGGATGACCGGGAAACGTCCGTCCGCCCATTTCACGAAGACATCACCCTGGCCATCCGGCAGCCGGTAATCCACCAGCGCAAGATCCGGCGATTCCTGCTCCAATAATTTCGCCGCGTCCTCCAGCCGCGCAACGCGGGTCACCTTGAACGGCGTGACGGCACCAGCCAGCGCCCGCTGAATCAGTTCGGCGTGGTCGTTTTCGTCTTCAATGATGAAAATATGTTTCATGCCTGCGGTCGCGTTGGTGCTGCCGGCAAAAATCCGAGTTCTTTGAACAATTCCACGAACCGGTGAAAATCCACCGGCTTGGTGAGAAAACCGTGCGCGCTGAATTCGTAGGCCTTCGCCATGTCCCGTTCGGCGTCGGAAGTCGTCAACATCACCACCGGCAACCGGCGCAGCCCGGGCTGGTTTTTGATCTGGCGCAGCACTTCCATCCCGTCCAGCCGCGGCAGCCGCAAATCCAGCAGCACCAGATCCGGCAGCGGAAACCGCGCGCGATCCGCCGCCGCGCCGCGCCCGAAAATAAAATCCAGCGCCGCCTCGCCGTCCTCGACCTGGCTGACCCGGCAGGTCACCGGCAGATTCTGGAGGTGCCGCCGCACCAGCTCGGCATGATCCGGATTATCCTCGACCAGCAGGATGTTGAGCGGGGCGGTGATCATGGTTTGGCCGATGTCTTGGTGTCAGAGCTTGCCGCGCGGAAAGGCAAATTAAAATAAAAAGTCGTGCCGGTGCCGGGACCCTGGGATTCCACCCAGATCCGCCCGCCGTGATGTTCCACGATGCGCTGCACCAAGGCAAGCCCGATGCCCGTGCCCTCGCTGCGCGCGTCGAGCTTGTTGAACAGGCCGAAAATCGCCGCGTGATGGCGCGGCTCGATGCCCGGGCCGTTGTCGCGGACGAAGAAAACTTTTTCGTCGCAGATCAGCTCGGTGCCGATGGCAATTTCCGGCGGCACGCCGGCCCGGCTGAACTTGAGCGCGTTCTCCAAAAGATTTTGCAGCACTTCCGACAACCGCTGCGGGTCGCCGCAGATGACCGGCAAATCCGGTTGCACAGTGATCCGCGCCTGCTTTTGCTGGATGGTGCCGGACAACATTTCGATGACGTCGCGGGCCAGCCGGTCCATCGGCACTTCCGTGGGCGGGTTGACGATGCGCCCGATGCGCGACAGCTCCAGCAAGCCGTTCAACAGCTCGCTCATTTTATCGGCGGCCAGAATGATGCGCTTGAGATCCTCGTTCAACCGGTTGGTGCGGCCCGCCAACAGGTCCGTCATCAGCGCGCCGGCAAAGCCCTTGATGGTAATCAGCGGGCTTTTCAAATCATGCGACACGGTGTAGGTGAACCGCTCCAGCTCCTGGTTTTTGTTTTTGATCTCATCGTCCTGCCGCTGGCGGTCCGTGACATCGCGGACAATGAGCATCACGCCGCGCGGCACGCCGAGGCCGTCGCGGAGCAGCGTGCCGTTTAATTCCGCCACAAATTTGCCGCCGTCCGCACGCCGCATGGACAGGCGCTGGTTTGTGGGAAATTTCCCCGCCAGCGCGCCGCGCAGCAGCTCCGCCGCCCGCCCGTGATCCTCCTCGCTGACAAATTCCAGCGCGTTCCGGCCGAGATTGGATGCCACCTCGGCGGTGCCGTAAAAAAGTTCCAGTGCCTTGGGCGAGGAAAATTGGACGCGGCCCTCCATGTCCAAAACCGTGATGCCGTCCGGCGAAGTATTGACCAGCGTGCGGTAAAGCTCCTCCGCCTCGTGCTGCGCGGCCTCGGCCTGTTTGCGCGCGGTGATGTCCCGCACAATCGCCTGGACCACCGTCTGGCCGCGCAGCTCCAGCCGGTTCAAACTGACCTCGGCATTGAACAGCGTGCCGTCGCCGCGCGCATGAATCCATTCGAAGAACTGCGGGTTGCCGGCCAGCGCGGAACGGATTTTCTCGGCGGCTTTCTCGGCGGACAGCACGCCGTCGGCCTGGCGCTCCGGGGAAAACTGGACCGGCGATTCGCCGAGGATTTTCTCGCGCGGGCTGCCGTAAATGACCTCGGCCATGCGGTTGCAATCGAGAAAAACTTTTTCATTCATAATCAGGATCGCGTCGTTGGCCGTCTCAAACAGCGTCTTGAACTTGTGCTCGCTTTCGCGCAGCGAGGTGACCGCCCAGTGGCGCGTGGTGACATCGCGAAAACTCCAGACCCGGCCCACCACGCGGTCGTCCACCAGTTGCGGCCGCGAGAACCGCTCGAAAATCCGGCCGTCGGCGAACTCCAGCGTGTCAAACGTGTCGGCCTTGGCGGTGTCGTTGAACTGCCGGAAGCGTTTTTGCATCGCCGCCGGCTGGCTCAACTGCTGCAGGATGTATTCGGCCAGCGTGGCGGTGTCGTGCCGGTCGAGGATTTCCCTGGGCACCCGCCACAGCTCGACAAACTGGCGGTTGTAACTGGTGATTTTGCCGGCGGCGGACACGGCGAGAATGCCGTCGGCCGTGGCCTCCAAAGTGCCTTCCAGCAGCGAATGATTCTGCCGCAACGCCTCTTCGACATTCTGCCGTTCGCTGACATCAAACACCACGCCGGTCCAGAACGGCGGCCGGTTCGGCAGCAGCGTGGGCCGCGACTCGATGTGCAGCCAGCGCGTCTGGCCCCGGACGATGGCGCGGCCTTCCCAGACGAAAGCGGCCTGCTGCTGGACGGCGTCGGCATTCAAACGCTCGAACTGTTCCCGCTCTTCCGGGTGGATTATGTTGAACGCTGCGGCCGCATCCGTCAGCACGGCCGCGCGGTCGGTGCCGGTCAGTTCGCAGAACCGTTCGCTGACATATTCAAAGGCAAAGCGCGTGTCTTCCTTGACCACCCGGTAAACGCCGAGCGGCAGGCTGGACACCAGCTCTGCGTAAAGCCGCCGGCTCTCGAGCAGGGATTCTTCCGTGCGTTTGCGCACGGTGACATCCGAAAAAACCACCGCGAATTGCCCCGGCTTGGGCGAGAAAGCCCAGGTGTCAAAATGTTTGCCGAGTTCGACCGAATAATTTTCGTAAGCGATCGGCACACCCGTCAGCGCGACCTTGCCGAAAGTTTCGATCCAGTATTTTTCCGTGCCGGGCATGGCTTCCCGGACGGTCCGGCCCAGCAGGCGGCCGGCGACCACGCCGGTGAGCCGCTCGAACGCCGGATTGATTTCGAGGTAGCGGTAGTCCACCGGCCGGCCGGCCTCGTCGCAAATGACTTCGTGCAGCGCGAAACCGGTGGTCATGTTTTCGAAAAGTTGCCGGTATTTGGCTTCGCGCTCGCGCAACGCCTGTTCCGCCTGCTTGTGCTCGGTAATGTCCGCCACCATGCCGAGAAAGCCAAAAATCCCGCCGCGCTCGTCGCGCAACGCCGTCACGGACAAACGCACCGGCACCTGGCTGCCGTCGGGGCGGACATACGTCCATTCCGCCTCGCTGCGCTGGCCGCGCCGCGCCTCGGCCACGAACGCTTCAAAGCCGGCCGGCACCGCCACGCCGAGCTGCGCGGATAATTTCACCGCCCGCGCGGCCACTTCCGGTGCGGAATGAAACAGCTCCGGCGTGGCCTTGCCAATCAGTTCCGCCGCGCGCATTCCCAGTAATTTTTCAGCGGCGGGATTGAGGCTGGTGATGAGGCCGGTCAGGTCGGTGGAAATGATCGCGTAGGCGGCGTCGCTCAAAATGGCCCGCTGAAAATTGGTGAGCTGTCGCAGCGCCGCCTCGCGCTGCTCGACCATGGCGAGCAGCGCGTTGAAACTTTTCCCGAGCTGGCCAAATTCGTCCTCGTCGTGCGCCGGCATCCGCCGGGAATAATCCCCGTGCCGGCCCGCGCTTTCGGCGATGCCGGCCAGTTGCGCCAGCGGTGAAAGGACCCAGCGTTGCAGCAGCACAAATTGCAGCAGCACGATCACGATCAGAACCACGCCGACCGCCGCCGAAATTTCCGCCAGCGTTTGCCGCTCGCGTTGGTGCATGGAGGCCAGGCTCAGGCGAATAAACAGATGCGCCGGTTTGGTTCCGCCAGCCGCCAATGTCTGCACCAGTTCGGCATTGCCGCTGACGAAATAAATTCCGTCCGGCCGCTGGCACGCCGCCGGCGACAGCGGCGAGCCGGTGGGCGGATAGCTCGCAAGTGACCGCCCATCCGGCAGGATGATGTCGGCGCGGAGAATTTGCGAATTGGATTTGAGGCTGTTGAGAATGGCTTGCGCCCGCAAGGCATCCGCCGCATCCACCGCCGTGCCGGCGGTGATCATTTCGGCATACGGCGCCAGAAACTGCTCCACGCGCGCCGGCGCCAGGCTGTTCCAGTAAAGGATGAGGCCGAGGCCAAAGACAATAAACGCCAGCAGCGCCGTGCCGAGAATGGCGGTCACGGTGCGCTTTTGAATCCCGACGGGTTTTAACGGCATGGACTTTTTTCAGGATGAATACGGCCCAAGCACCCTAGTCAGCGAAGGTTTCACTGGCAAACAAAAACGCCGCGCCAACCATTCCACAGCACCGGAAATGGTTTCAAGCCCCGGCGGCCGCCGCGGCCACGGCGCGCAAACTTTTCAAGGTGTCAGCCCCGACGATGCCGTCAATGTTCAACAGCGTCTTGACCTGATTTTTAACCTTGGCAATGCCGAGAATGTAGTCGGTGCAAATCTGCCCGCCAAAGTCCGGGGTTTCCTCGATGTCGCCGCCGGTGAGATTGATGACTTCCTCCACGCCGTCCACGACGAGTCCCATTTGCGTGGCCTTGCCATCGGGCAGGCGCACCTGCACCACCACGATGCACGTCTGCGCGTTGTCATCCTGAATGGCGAATTCAAAACGCTTCCGCAGATCCATCACGGGAATGATTTTTCCGCGCAGGTTCATGACACCGCGCACAAACCCCGGCATCTGCGGCACGGCGGTGATGTTCGTCATGCGGATGATCTCGCGCACCTTCAGCACATCAATGCCGTAGGATTCCTGATGCAAAGTGAACGTCAGATATTTCCCAGCCAGGCTGGCGGTGTTTTTGGTCAATGCACTCATATTTTATTTTATTATCGGCGAACCGCCGGTTCACTTGAGCGCTGAAATGGTGGCATCCGCGCGAGGTTCATCTCAATTTTTCCCCGCCATTTCGTGCGAGGGAACCTTTTTGGTTTGCCCGGCGGAACCGGCGGTCGTGCGGCTGGAAATAAAATCAATTTGATTCATCCCGTTTTGGCCAGCCGGCCCAGCCCAAATCTGGCCGTGCTGCTGGCCGCCAACCAAAGCCATCAATTCCCCGACCGTGACTTTCATGGCTTGCGACTGCGAATTTAATTCCTCGGCCCCAGCGGCGGTTTCCTCGGCATTCGCGGCATTGTCCTGCGTGACGCGGCTCATCTGGGCGATGGCGGAATTCATCTGCGTGATGCCGGTGGTTTGTTCGCGCGAAGCGTTGGCGACTTCGGAAGCCAGCCCGTCCACCTGACCGGCTTTGGCCACGATGTCGTGCAACGCCGCCGCCACCTGCCGGCCGATTTCCACGCCCTGGGCCGTGCGGCCGATGGCTCCCTCGACCTTGTCGGCGGTTTCCTTCGCGGCGGCGGCGCTGCGCTGGGCCAGATTGCGGACTTCGTCGGCCACCACGGCAAAACCCATGCCCGCCTCGCCCGCGCGGGCCGCTTCCACGGCGGCGTTCAAGGCGAGCAGGTTGGTCTGAAAAGCAATTTCGTGAATCATCTTGTTGATCTTGCCGATGTCCGCGCTGGAGGCATTGATCTCGTTGATGGCGTGGTTCAACAAATCCATTTTCTGCACGCTGTTTTCGGCGGCGGCATGGGTGAGCCGCGCAATTTCCGTGGCCCGGTTGGCATGCTCGGTATTGTTCGCCGTGGTGGACGTGAGTTGGGCCAGCGCCGCGCTGGTCTCCTCGATGGATGAGGCGAGTTCGCTGGCGCCATCGGCCAGCGACTGGCTAGAATCCGTGAGCTGCCCGGCGGCGAGCCGGACCTGCTGGGAGTGTCCCGCGATTTCACCCGCCGCCCGTTCCAGCGGCCGGCCCATGAAATACCGCACGCAAAAGCCGACCAGCACGGCGAGAATCCCGATCAAAACCGTGGTGGTGATGAGGGTGTTGATCGCATTGGCGCGGCTGAAATCGCCGCTGAACTGGTCCCAGGATTTTTCGGCCTTTTGCAACGCCTGATCCGAAAAACGCAGGCTCAACACGCCCAGCACCTCGCCCTCATGCCGTTCCGTGTGGCAGGTGACGCAGCTTTTTTCCGCCACCAGCGGCTTGTAAATTTCAAACGCGCCGCCGGTCTGGCGTTTGACCAGTTGCGCACTTTGCAGCAATTCGGTTTTCAACTCCGCCGGCAATTCGCCGTGCAGCCGCGCTGGCACGGTGGTATAAGCCACGTGGCCTTTGAAATTCGCGAGCGAGGCTTCCTGCAAACCCGGCAGGCTCGCCTGTTGGTGAAGGATTTTTTCAAACAAGTCCATGTCGCCCGTCGCCATGACGCCTTCGAGCGAGGAGGTCATGGCCTGCCGGACACATTCAACCCATTCCCATTGCCGCGCCAGCTCGCCGGCCTTGCTCGACTGCGAAAACTGGCTGACGGACGACAGCGCAAAATGCCGCTGGATCAGACACGAGCCGAGATAAACCACCAGCAATCCCGCCAGCAGCACAACAAAAAGTTTGGTCTGCAATTTCATCCCTTGTTTCCTCGATCAATGTTTGTGGACGGCGGCGGAACAATCCCGCAGGTTGGTGTCAATCCGGCAAATATGGCTGGTCAGCCAGTCGCCGAGCATCTTTTTCAGTTCGAGCGCGACGCGGGAGGAGGCACCGTCACGTTTGACCATCTCCAGCACGCGCTCGTAATCATTCAAAAATTTGGTGTGCGCCGTCTTGTTCTGGCCGCGCACCGGGCATTTGTGTTTCTGCATGATGGATTCCTCGTGGGCAAAATGTGATTTAACATAGCTCCCCATGAAATCGAGTTGTTCCATCAAAATTTCTTTCGCCGTGCCTTGCAGGCAGGCTTCGTGCAATTCATTGATGCGGCGGATCAATTCCTGATGCTGGCCGTCAATGCTTTCAACGCCCGTGCTCATTTTCTCCTCGTCCCAGGCAATCGCTCCGCCTTCGCGTTTGGCGGCGGGCAAGGCCGGCACCAAGGCCGCCGACCCGTTCGCATGCCGGCCGTTGGCTTCCGGCTTGACCGACCGCTGGGCGGTCGGCGGCGGGGTTTTAAAAAAGCTTGCGGCGTGTTTTTGCGAGGCTTGGATCTTGGATAAATCGTAGCCCACCAGCAGCGCCAGTTTGTCCACCGCGCGGGCCACCAGCCGCGATTGCGCGCTCAATTCCTCGGCGGCGGCGGCGCTCTCCTCGGCACCGGCGGCGTTGGCCTGGGTCGTCTTGTCAATCTGGCCGACCGAGGCGTTGATCTGCGTGATGCCGCGCGTTTGTTCGCGCGAAGCCTCGGCCACTTCCGCCGCCAACTCGTCCACCTGGCGGATTTTGACAACGATTTCATTCAATACCGCCGCCACCTGCGTGGTGATAACCACGCCTTCGTTCGTGTTGTGAATGGCGCTTTCGATCATGCGGGCCGTTTCTTTTGCGGCGGTGGCGCTGCGCTGGGCCAGACTGCGCACCTCATCCGCAACCACGGCGAAACCCATGCCGGCCTCGCCGGCACGCGCGGCTTCCACGGCGGCATTCAACGCGAGGATGTTGGTTTGAAACGCAATCTCATCAATCGTCTTGATGATCTTCGCAATGTCATCGCTGCTCGTCTTGATGGCGAACATGGCTGTGTTCATCTGCTGCATTTTGTCCACGCCTTGATCCGCTGCGGTCCGCGCCTCCTTGGCGAGATTGTCAGCCTGCTGCAAACTTTCGGCGTTGCGCTTGAACATGCTGGACATTTCTTCCAGCGCCGCGCCGGTCTCCTCCAGGTTCGCGGCCTGCTCGGTGGAAGATTCCGCCAGATTCTGGCTGGCCCCGGTGATCTCGCCGGAAACGGCGACGAACTGCTGGGTGCTTTCCAGCAAATCGCGCGACACCACATTCAACGCGCCGTTCACGCGGCGCACATTATGCCAAATGACCCAGCCCACAAAAATCTGGATGCCCGCCACCGCCAGAAAACTCCAAAACCGCGTCGCGCGCACGTCCCGGATGCGCGCGTCCAGCAGGACATCCAATTCCGGCGCGCTCGTCTGCCACATTTTTATGGCCTGCGCCTGCGCCGCCCATGCCGCCGCCGCCACCGCCGGTGCGGAAACTGTTTCCCCTTGCGCCGCCTGCTTCAGCAAATCGCCGAGCGTCGCGCCCGCCTGCGCGAATTTCTCGGCGGCCGGCGGCAGATTTTTTTGCAGCGAGGGACTGAGGCCGTGAAAATTTTTATCCTCCGCCAGCGTCGTTTGCACGTCGCCCGCCACGCGGTCAAAATCCGTCTGCAACAGCGCCGCGCGCACGGCAATTTCCGTCCGGTTCGCGGCAGATGAATTGGTCGCCGCCAGCCACACGGGAATTTGCAGCGCAATTTCGCCGAGCTGCTGCTGCGCATCCGGCAGCGCGCCGAGCGTGATGTCGCAGAGATAATAACTGTCCAGCTCCGGATCGAGAATCAGATTGGACGTGTCGCCGGCGTGCGTGATGAGCGTGCGAATGGTCGCCACCAATTTGTCCGTGGCCTCCGGCGCGGCGGCGGTCGCGAGCGGCGCCGCTTTCAAATCGAGCCACGCGGCTTTCAGCGCGGACGGCTTGGCGTCGGCCCGTTTGTGCGCGACGACACCCTCGTCGGTGAACTGAATCTGCCCGCCGATGGTTTCCTGCAACCGCGTCAGCCGGGTGAAAGTCTGGTCAATCTGCTGCTGCAAATCCTGCACTTGTTCGCGCGCCGCGCTGTCGCCCGCGAGGGCCGCGCGCGCCGCCGCCTGATGGCGCGGCAGCAAGTCGAGCAGCGCCGTCAGCGGCTGCTGGATGTCATTGCCGCGCTGCTCCTGCTGGGTGAATTCAATTTGTTTGTTCAGCGAGACAGCAATGATGATGCAAACCAGCACCAGCATCGGCACCGCGCCGGCCAGGGCGACGATGACAATCCGCTGCCAGATTTTCCGCATTTGTGGTTTTCGCATAAGTTGACCAGTTCTGAGGGTTAAAAATTTTTGAAATCGCCTTTCAGCGGAATTTCATTCCGGCGCGTGCCAGCCAGGGCTTTTTTCAACGCCGGGGAATGACCGTTGCTCTTCTGATTTCTTCCCGCCGCCACGGACGTGGCGGCGAAATTGGATTGGGTTTGGGCGACACTGTTGAAAGCAACCGGACCGCCCGCCGCCAGCTCGCGGCCATCGCCCACCAACTGCATGAGGTTGCCGACGACTTGTTTCATCAGCTCGACTTGCGCCTTCATTTCCTGCGCGGCGGAGGCGCTCTCCTCGGCGCTGGCGGCGCTGGATTGCGTGACCTTGTCCATCTCGCCCACCGCGCTGTTGAGCTGGATGATACCTTGCGTCTGCTCGCGCGAAGCGCCGGCTACTTCCGAAGCCAACTCGTCCACCTGCCGCGCCTTGGTGACAATGTCGTTGAGTGCGGCGGCCACTTTCTGGCTGATCTCCACGCCTTGCGCCGTTTTCGTAATCGCCCCTTCAATCTTCGCCGCCGTCTCTTTCGCCGCCGTCGCGCTGCGTTGCGCCAGGCTGCGCACTTCATCGGCCACCACGGCAAAACCCATGCCCGCTTCGCCGGCACGCGCGGCTTCCACCGCTGCATTGAGCGCCAGAATATTCGTTTGAAACGCAATCTCATCAATCGTCTTGATGATCTTCGCAATGTCGTCCGACGACGCTTTGATCGCCGTCATCGCCGTGTCCATCGCCTGCATGTCCGTCGCACCCTTGTCGGCGGCGGCGCGAGCTTCGCGGGCGAGGTCGTTGGCCTTCTGCGCATTTTCGGCGTTGCGCTTGGTCATGGTGGCCATCTCTTCCAAGGATGCGCTGGTCTCCTCCAGCGAGGCGGCTTGGCGGCTGGCACCATCGGCCAGCGACTGGCTGGAGGCGGAGACTTGGTTGGCGCCGTTGGCGGAATTTTCGCTGACTTTCGCAAGGTCGGCGGCGACGGCGAGCAGTTCCGTGGTGACGTGGTTTTTCAAATGCCAGCCGGCCAGCAGCACGAAGACCAATACCAGCCCGAGCACGGAAGAGCGCCAGCGCAATTGGGATTTCATCAGGTTTTGTTGAAACGTCAGTTCCTGCTCGGAGGCGGACAGGACAGCCTGGTGATATTTGCGGATCTCCTCCAGCAGCGCGCTGCCTTGCGGACTGACGTCGTGTAAAAAATTTTCATACGCCAGTGCGTTCTGCCCTTTGATAAACAGGTCAACCACGCTTTTCTCGCCGGTAACCAGGGCGTCGAATTTCGTTTTAACGCCCGTGCCGGCATCGCTGCACTCCGCAATCAGCGCGGCGGAGGCTTGCTGGCTTTGGTCCAGGTTGTGAACAGCTTTTTCGATGACGTCCGGGTCATCCTGCCGGAGCAGTTGCTGGAGATTGTTCATGTCGCCGGAAATCCGTTCCAGCAAATCGTAGCTGCGGTTGAGCTTGGCGACGGTGGTGGCGGTCATGGCCGCCGCGTCCTTGAAAGTTTTGCCGGAGGTAAAATAATAAAGGCCGCCGGCCGCCACGGTCACGGTCGTGGCCAGGGCGATGAGCAGCCGCAACTGCCGGGGGATGCTTTTGTTTTTGGGAGCAGCCATGGCGGTTGTTTTGTTGAGCAGCCAGTTTGAATCGCCCGGGAAATTTTGAGCCTATAATTTGGAAACGCATAATCCGACCACCAGCGAGCCGATGGGTTTGCCGCCGTCCAGCACCGGCACGGAAACTTGCACCTGCTCCAGGCCGCTGGCCTGGTCTTGTTCCAGCGCGCCCTGCCAGGTTTTGCCGGTCATGGGCAGTTCGTGCTTGGGATCGCCCTGGTGCGACCAGCTCAGGGTTTTGGCGGTGAACGCCACCTTCAGCCCGGCGGCGTCGGACAGGAATGACCGGATGACCACTTCCGTTTTTTTGCTTTTGAGAAAAGCGGCGGCCTCGTTTTTGTCGAAGGCACGAACGAACGGATCCAGTTTGCTCAAGTCTTTCCATTTCTCCTGCGTCATGGCGGCCAGTTCCGGCGGCAGGCTGGCATTCTGGGCTTTGACGGCATTGACGATGACCGGATCAGCCGCCCAAACCTGAACGTCTTTGAGCCGGGCATCGATCTTGGCTTGGAGCGCAACATCCAGCGCCTCCGCGCCGAAGGCCGACACCGTCAGACCCGCCAAGCCGACGATCACGAGGCCGAAGAATAATTTAATTTTCATGTGCTTGATTGTTCCAGGTCATTTTTGAAGCCATACAAATCGCCGCCTGTCTGGACAAACCAGGCACGCGTTTCAAAAAAATCCATCAACTTCTACTCGGCTGATTGGAGCCGGACTTTAGCGAAATTCCAACCGTGCGTCACCGGCGCTTCAGCCGTGCAGTTGCAACAATCCCTGAACCCGCTCCATGGCCAGGGCGATCTGCTGCCTCAGCGCCGGAAGATCCTTGGCTTTCAACTCGACCAACTCCATGGCCTGCTGACTCGCGTCCGCAGCAGCGGGTGCGTTGGCCGAACCGTCAACCATCTGATGGGCCAGGGCATTGGCGAGGTGAACCGTGGCCGCAAAGCGCTGGTGTTGATTGGCAGCGGCGGGAGAGTGATGATGCCTTTGGACGGCGACGCAAATGTTTTCCGGTATTCCCCACCGCGCCAGCAGCCGGGCACCCAGGTCGGCATGGGAAAAGCCAAAGGCGGATTTCTCGGCGGCGACCACCGCCGGGCCGAACAATCCGGCGTTGCGCGCCATTTCCGCATAAGCAACTCCCTCCACCGAAACGAAAATGATCTTGCCCAAGTCGTGCAACAGCCCGGCGGTGAAGGCGGAGGCTTCCACCACTTCCACCCGCTTGGCCAGGATGGAGGCGATGACCGCCGTGGTCACCGTGTGGCGCCAGAGACGGGTGGAATCCCAGCTATACTTGGCCCGGACCGCCGTCATCGTCTGACTGGCGATCAGGCCGGTCACGAGGGAATAGATTTCATAGAGTCCCAGCCGGCATACGGCTTCAAACATATCCGCCGCCGGCTCCATGCCGCTAAAGGCGCTGTTGTTGCAACGCTTCAGCGTGGCGGCGGTCAGCGACGGATCGAGTTTGATGATCGCGACGATGCGGTCAATATCGCGGTCAGGGTCGCTGAAGAGTTCGAGCAGTTGAATGGCCACCGTCGGGGCCGGCGGCAGGTTTTCCACCCGGTCAAGGAAGCGGTCAATGGTTTCCATAGCGTTCGGTTCCTCTGTTTTCTGCGGCGTCTCTCCAAACATTTATCGTCGCGAGCCGACGGTGCTGAAACAAATTCAGCCACCGTGTTTTTAAAAAACCGCACCGGCATTTGCCCGGCGGTGAAGTGAACAGCGTTCATCCGGCCGCCGTGATGGTTCCGCTAAAAGTTTTTGAAATCTTCGGCCAGCGGAATTTCGCCCCGGCGATTGGCCGCTCGTTCCGTCGTGACTGGAACTTGGCCATTGGTGTGGGCGGCGGCCGACCGTTTGGCGGTGGACGCGGTGGCGTGAAATTTCTGGGTCCGCGCGGCGCGGGACGATTGATTTATAATATTCACCACCGCCCCGCTTTGACCGCCGACGAGTTGAAGCAGTTCGGCCACGGATTGTTTCATCATCTCGGCCTGGGAGTTCAATTCCTCCGCCGCCGCCGCACTCTCCTCGGCGCTGGCCGCGTTGCTCTGCGTCACTTTGTCCATCTGGCCGACGGCGGCGTTGATTTGCGTGATGCCTTCGGTCTGCTCCCGCGAGGCGCCCGCCACTTCCGCCGCCAGTTCATCCACCTGCCGTGCTTTCACGACGATGTCGTTCAGCGTTTGGGAGACTTTGGCGCTCAGTTCCACGCCCTGGGCCGTCCGGATGATGGTCCCTTCAATTTTCGCCGCCGTTTCCTTCGCGGCTTCCGCGCTGCGGCGCGCGAGGTTGCGCACCTCGTCCGCGACCACCGCAAAGCCCAGGCCCGCCTCGCCCGCCCGGGCGGCTTCCACGGCGGCGTTCAACGCGAGAATGTTCGTTTGAAACGCGATTTCATCAATGGTCTTGATGATCTTGGCAATGTCATCACTGCCGGCGCGGAGCGCGCTCATGGCGGTGTTCATATCCTTCATGTCGGCCACGCCTTTGTCGGCGGCGGACCGCGTCTGTTTGGAAAGTTCATTGGCCTTCTGGGAATGGTCGGCGTTCCGCTTGGTCATGCTGGCCAGCTCTTCCAAGGAGGAGCTGGTTTCTTCGATGGCGGCGGCCTGTTCGCTGGCCCCTTCCGCCAGCAACTGGCTGGTGTTGGAGATTTCGTTGGAGGCTTGGACGGTTTGTTCGCCGGTTTCCTGAAGGTGCTGCACCGCGCGGTTGAGCGGCCGGATGATTGAATGCTGGTTGAAAAAATAAAATCCGGTCAACACCACCAGCAGCACCAGCCCGCCGCCGAGGGCCATGATTTTCATGGTGGCCATCACCACGGCGTCGTGCCCGATGCCGGCTTCCAGAACAAATGCGCCTTTTAGATCGCCCTGCTTCAGGTTTTCCATCGGAAAGCCGAGCACATCCTTGCCGTCCCCGGTCGGGCTTTTGGCCGGGTCGCCGTGGCAGCTCAGGCAACTGGCCTGCAGCCGCACGGGCCGCGCCAGCACCAGCTTGTCATGCTGGCGGTCCTCGAAAAAGTATTCCGCCTCGCCCCGGTCAAACGCCTGGAACGCGGCGCTGAACTCGGTGCCGTTGTCGTTCTTGGGATTGCGCGCCGGAATGCCCGGCCGCGACGGCACGAAAAAATTGAACCCGTTTTTCTCCGCCGCCCCGGCCACGGATTTCCAGGCCGCCACGATGGGCACCGTTTTGTAAAGGTCGGTCTCCGCGTAAACCTCGCGCAGCGGCCGGCCGCCGGCCTGGCGGAGCGAGGCTTCGCGCACGCCGGCCATGTCGAACACATGGCTGTTGTGCATGTCGTCCATGTTCTGCGCCACCAGCTCCGACTGCGCGATGATGGAGCTCATCTTGCCGCGCAGTTCGGCCACGCGGTTCTGGCTGGAGACAAAATAAACAATGGCGATGCTTAAGGCGGTGGCGAGCACCACCGCCGCGCTGCCGGCGAGCAAAATGCGGGTTCCTAGTTTCATTTTTTTAAATGTCTAAATAATTTCGTCAAGGTCATTGGTTCGTCCAGTGGGACCGTCTCGTTAAAAATCCTTGAAGTCGCCGTCCAGCGGAATTTCGCCCCGGCGCTTGGCGGTCGTGGCCGGTTCCGGCGCGGCGTGAGCGTGGCCGTTGCCGTGGCCATTATGACCGTTGCCGTTGTGGCTCACCGGCGCGTGGTGTTTGGCACTGGCGGTGGTCGCATGAGATTCCTGCGGACGGCGGACGGGCGGCGATTTTGTGGCCACCGCCACGCTCTCGCCGCTCACCAACTGGAGCAGTTCCG
>Ga0302275_10002795_pt1 | contig 18054 bp, 15 predicted proteins | sample III_Bog_N2_2_FD_200229 | JGI IMG/M metagenome (GOLD analysis project Ga0302275, IMG submission 200229) | Peat permafrost microbial communities from Stordalen Mire near Abisko, Sweden - III_Bog_N2_2 | ecosystem: Environmental > Terrestrial > Soil > Wetlands > Peat | place: Sweden: Abisko...
TGAGTCCAAAGTTCATAACAAAAAGAGAGATTGTTATTCTGAGTCTAAAGTTCATGGCAAAGAGAGAAGCTGTCATTCCGAGCGAAACGGGCCCCGAACGCTTTTCAGTTCCGGGGCCCCCGCAGACAGGTCTTCGTCTGCGGGGTGGAGTTCGGGGGTGGTGAGTCGAAAGCCTGCCCTGAGCGGAGCCGAAGGGAATCTGCTTCTGTTCTGTGTGTCATTCTACAAAGAGCCTGATACTCACGGCACTTACAGGATAAGTTATTCAAGCATTAAGCATATCTTAAGGTTAATAAATAACTCGGTTATTCAGAAGCCTTAAGCTTAAGTAAAGGAAGGCACCTGTCTAATTACCTCAATGCCTCCCCGACCGGGAAGATACACAAGGCAGATGAGGAGATACCGATGAAACAATTCTTTGGTCTTATATGCGCGCTTCTTCTTGTTTCCACACCGGCCTTCGCGGGTAAAAGGTCCTCAACCGTCTCCATCCCGGAGACTGTGCAAGTTGGTTCCACAAAACTCCCAGCGGGCGATTACAAGCTTTTGATCACCGGATCCGAGCCGAATGTTCAGGTCACCCTGACACAAAATGAGAAGCCCGTTGTTACATTCTCGGCAAAGGCTGTGGAAGGCAAGTACCTACCCGGTGTGGCTACTGACTCGGCGGGTGGAACCGTCGTCCTCGAATCGATTCAGCTGGATCACCTCACCCTGGTGGTGGACAGCACAGCCCATGCGACCGGGCAATAAGAGGGACCCCGGTTGTTGAAGTAAGTCTAGAAAACGCATTCCAATCTGACAACATCGGAGCCTGATGTTTCTCTTATTCTGTTCCGGGCTGTGGGCAACTTCTCAAGTTGCCCACCCAGCCCGGAACGGCCTATTGACGGCTTGCCGGTTCTCCACCAACAATTCTCTGTGGTCCAGAACCGCTTCTCCCGGAGAGGAACCGGACAACCAATGCATTACCTCTTGTTCTACGAAGCCGGCGAGGATTACGTCGCCCTGCGCGCGGAGTTCCGCGGCGTCCACCTGGAACTCGCATGGAAGGCAAGCGATCGCGGAGAGTTGCTGCTGGGTGGTGCGCTGGCCAATCCCGTCGACGGCGCAGTCCTGCTGTTCAAGGGCGACTCGCCCACAGTCGCGGAAGACTTTGCCCGCGCCGATCCCTACGTCACCAGCGGGCTTGTGAAACGGTGGTATGTGCGGGAATGGACGACGGTCGCTGGAGAAGGCTCCGCCATGCCCATCCGGCCAAACCCGGCCTCGCCCGCGATATAACGCCGAAGGGTCCCAGCCTCCAACCACAGCGGGTTTTTCCCGATGGCACAGCGCATACTCCTGTACACTGGAGTATTAACCGCCATGAAAAACAGACTTCCAATCGGTATCCTCGGCGCCACCGGAATGGTCGGCCAGCGCTTCATTCAGCTCCTTGAAAACCATCCATGGTTTCAGGTCGCGTGGCTCGCGGCCAGCGACCGATCCAGCGGCAAGACTTACGGCGATGCCGCCAAGTGGCGCCTCGACACGCCGCTCCCCGACCGCATCGCCCGCATGACCGTTTCGCCGGCCGACCCCGAAGGCGCGCCAAAAATTATCTTTGCATCCATCGATGCTGCCTACGCGCGCGAGATGGAGCCCCGCTTTGCCGCCGCCGGTTGCGCCGTCGTCTCCAATTCCAGCGCCTTTCGCATGGAGCCCAATGTGCCGCTGGTCCTTCCTGAAGTGAATGCCGACCACCTCCATTTAATCGAGACACAGTCGTGGCGTCGCGCGTCGGGCGGCTACATCGTTACCAACTCCAATTGCACTGCCATGGGTCCGGTGCTTGCGCTCAAGCCCATTGACGACCGATTCGGCGTCGAGCAGATCTTTGCCACCTCCATGCAGGCTGTCAGCGGCGCGGGCTACCCCGGCGTGCCCACCATGGACATCCTCGACAACGTCATCCCCTACATCGGAAACGAAGAAGAGAAGATGGAAGAGGAGACCCTCAAGCTGCTCGGCAAGCTGGAAGGCCACACCGTAAAGCCTCTCGCGGCACGCATGAGCGCCAGTTGCAACCGCGTTGCGGTCATTGACGGCCACACTGTCAGCGTTTCCATCAAGCTCAGGAAGCCGGCCACGCACGAAGAACTGCTCGCCGCCTGGTCTGAGTTCCGTCCGCTCGCCGGCCAGGGACTGCCCACCGCGCCCGATCAGCCCGTCCAGTGGGCGCCGCAGAACGACCGCCCGCAGCCGCGCCTTGACCGCAATCGCGGCAATGGAATGGCTGTCACCGTCGGCCGCCTGCGCCCCTGCTCAGTCCTCGACTGGAAGTTCACCGTGCTCTCGCATAACACTATTCGCGGCGCTGCCGGCGCAGCCATCCTCAACGCTGAACTGCTCGCCAGTCTCGGCAAATTTGAACCTGTGGCAGAGGCTGTCGCTCGCGCATAAGCCGCCGTCAACAGTTGGGAAGATTCGCATGAGCCTGGTAGTTATGAAGTTTGGCGGCACCTCGGTCGAGGATCCGGTCGCCATCAAGCGTACCGCCGCTATCGTGGCCGGGCGCGTCGCCCAGGGCAATGCCCCGGTTGTCGTCGTCAGTGCCATGGCCCGGGTCACCGACCAGTTGCTGCGTGCCGCTGCCGCCGCCGCTGCGGGCGACCGTACCGGCGCTCTCGCCATCAGTTCACGCCTTCGCTCCCGCCATCGCGACACCGCCGCCGCCCTGGTCAAGCAACCGGCCAACATTGCTCCATTGCAGCACCTCATCGATCAGAAATTCGATTCGCTCGACGAAATGCTGCGCGGCCTGTCGGTTCTCCTCGAGCTTTCTCCGCGCATCTCCGACCGCGTGGTCAGCTATGGCGAGCGCATCTCCAGCAGCATCGTCGCCGCCGCGTTTTCTGAGCTGGGCATCGACTCCGTTCACATCGACGCACGCCAGATCATCATCACCGATTCGCAGTTCCAGAAGGCCGTCCCCATCGATTCCGCCATTGAATTGCGCGCCCAGGAAAAGCTTCTTCCGCTTACCGCTGAAGGCAAGGTCCCCGTAATGGGGGGGTTCATCGCTTCCAACGAGGCCGGCATCACCACCACCCTTGGCCGCGGCGGTTCTGACTTTACCGGCGCACTCATCGGCGGCGCGCTTTCCGCCGATGCCATCGAAATCTGGACCGATGTCGACGGCATCATGACTACCGATCCGCGAGTCTGTCCCGACGCACTGCGGGTCAAAGTCATCAGCTTTGAAGAAGCCGCCGAGCTTGCCTACTTCGGCGCTAAAGTTCTGCACCCGGCCACCATTTTGCCGGCGGTCAAGAAAAACATTCCGGTTTTTGTGCTGAACAGTCGCAATGCCGCCTGCGAAGGCACCCGTATCGCCTCCCTGGCGCCCCATTGCCGCAGTCCCTTCAAATCCATCGCTGTCAAAAAGAAGCTTTCCATCATCGACGTTGTCGCCAGCCGCATGTTGATGACCCACGGTTATCTCAGCGAAATCTTCGCCATCTTCGACAAGCACCAGTGCGCCGTCGATATGGTGTCCACCAGCGAAGTCAGCGTCTCGCTCACAGTCGACTCGAACGACAAGCTGCCCGCCATCGCCGCCGACCTCAGCAAGATGGCCGATGTGAAGTACGAGGGCCGCAAGGCGCTGGTTTGCATGGTCGGCGAAGATATTCGCGGGCAGAACGGCATGGCTGCGCAAGTCTTCTCCGCCATCAGCCACATCAATGTGCGCATGATTTCGCAAGGCGCCAGCGAAATTAATATGAGCTTCATGATTGAAGAGGACGACGCCGACGAAGCGGTCCGCTCGCTCCACGCCGCCTTCTTCAAAGACCCCGACCCCGCAATTTTCGACGTAGAGGCACGCAAGCCACGGCCAGTGAACGGTTGACTGAAAGATTATTGCGCCGCAGGCTGCAAGCCGCGATCTGCCTCCTGTAATCTGTCATCGGTAAGCTTTTGACTGACAACTGACAACTGACCACTGACCACTGAAAACTGACAACTGGTGCACCCATGCTCATTCTCGTCCTCGGCAAAGGAAAAACCGGCAGTCTCGTTGCGCAGGTCGCTCGCGAACGCGGACACGGCGTGCGCGCGCTCGACATAATTGAAAACCAGTCAGCCTCAGCGCTCACCGCTCCCGCGCTGGCCGGCGTCGACGTGGTCATCGACTTCACAAACGCGGAAGCTGCCATTGAGAATATGCGCGCCGTCCTGGCCCTCGGCGGCCGCATTGTCGTCGGCACCACCGGCTGGTACGCCCATCTGGCTGACATGAAGGCCCTGGCCATCAAGCGCGGTGGAGCACTGCTTTATGGAACCAACTTCTCCATCGGAGTGCAGAAGCTCTTCCGCCTCACTGCGGAACTCGCAAGGCTGGAAGGCTACACCTTTTCCATCGCTGAAACCCATCACGAGTCCAAGCTCGACGCCCCTTCCGGCACCGCAATTACGTTAAGGCAGATCCTCGAAGCTGCTCACCCCGGCGTCGACATCGAAGTCACGTCGCACCGCGTCGGCGACGCCAAAGGCGAACACATCGTCACTGCCACTGGCCCTGACGACATTCTCGAACTCCGTCATGACGCGCATAATCGAAAAGGCTTCGCGCTCGGCGCCGTCCGCGCCGCGGAGTGGCTCAACGGAAAATCCGGCGCCTGGGAGTTCCGCGAAATCTTCGACCAGCTATAGGAGCTAATTCGTAAACCAGTTTTGAAAGGGCATGGCTTTAGCCGTGCCACATAAGGCCTCCATAACCGATGGGCTTTAGCCTCTGAGGGATGTTTGCCTAGGGTCGGGTAATATTTAGGCGTCTTGCAATCCAATAGCTGCGTCTGAGAGCATGACGCCCGAAGAAATCCGCGCCTTGGATGAGCCCAAACATGAAAACGATTTCAAGGTCTGCAAGCAGTCGCCGGGAAGTGCTGCCGGCTTTGCTCTGCCTCAATGTCCTTATTTGCGCTGTTGTTGCCGGTCCCTTACCTGCCCCCGCACAGCAGAAATATGCCGAGCTTGATTCCAGCCGGGTCCAGCAGATTGCCGCGATGCTTCCAGCTCAGCCCTCGGGGTTTGGCAAGCCGTGTTCCGATCATCCTGCCTGGGCTGCCGTCGAGCCGCAACTAAAGGGGGTAATTCCGCAGGCCGAAAAGATCATGGCTACGCCGCTGCCGGCCTTTGATCCGGATGCTTATCTGGCCTTTACCAAAACCGGCGACCGCGAACCGATGCAGAACAATCTGGCATCGCGGCAGAACCGCTTGGCGCCCCTGGTGCTGGCCGAATGCCTTGAAGGCAACGGCCGTTTCATCCCTGCGATTGCCGAGGTCATGGAGAGCCTCGTGGCCATGCCCTCATGGACGCTCTCGGCTCACGATGCACAGCTTCTCAACTTCCACGGCGCCCGCTACTACGTTGACCTGAATGCCGCTGATATGGGCGACGCTCTGGCCGAGACGCTTTACCTGCTCGGCGACAGCATTCCGGTCGATACGCGGGCGCGGGTAACAGCGGGGATGGAGAAGCATGTTTTTGCGCCGATGCGCGCGTCGTTCATCCACGGCAACAGCGTTGAGGACCGCGGCGGTAACTGGTGGCTCTATGCGGACATGAACTGGAACGCGGTATGCGTGAAGGGCGTCACCGGCGCAGCACTGGCCATGCTGCCCAGCGTGGAAGACCGCGCGCTGTTTGCAGCCGCGGCGGAGCACTACATTCAGCACTACGCTAAAGGATTCTCGAACGACGGTTATGACACCGAGGGCCTGAGCTACTGGAACTACGGATTCTCGCACTTCATCGAACTGAGGGAGAACCTGCTCCGCGCAACGGGCGGCAAAATCGACCTGCTGGCCGACCCAAAAATGCAGAAGGTGTCGATGTTCGGGCTGCAGTTCCCCATGCTGCCCGACAACTCCGCCGCCTATGGCGATGCCGGCCGGATGCCAAAGGCCGATCCGCACCTGGTCGCGGTCATCAGCCACATCTTCGACCTTCCGTCGGCGCCGCCGGTGGTAAACACGTGGAATCATGTTGTGGGGCTGGGCTCAATCGCGCTTGACCTGTTTCCCATTCAGGGCGACGTGTTGCAGTCAGAGACGGCGCGCGAGTTGAGCAAGCCGCAGTTGCGGACCTACTACGCGGATGAGGGCATCCTGGTATCCCGCGGCGCCCTTGGACAGAATTTCGCAGTCACCATCAAGGCCGGCGGTAACACCACGCACAGTCACAACGACATTGGTTCGTGGGTCATCGGCATGGGCAACACGCAACCGCTCGGCGAGCCAGGCGGCCCGGCCTTCTATAACGCGGCAACGTTTGGGCCACACCGTCTGGACTCAAAGTTGCTGAACTCGTTTGGGCATCCGGTGCCGGAGATCGGCGGCCAACTGCAGTTGGATGCGACCATGGTCCATGTCTCGGTGATCGACAATGCCTTCAGCGATGCCGAGGACAGCATCACCATCGACATGACCAACGCCTATAGTGTTCCGGAACTGAAGAAGGTGACCCGCACCCTCACGCACAGCCGCGCAGGCAGTGGTTCGGTTGAAGTCACGGACGCGTTTGACCTGACCAGGGGCACGGAGATCGTAGAGTCGCTTCCGACGCACGGAACGTGGACAAAAGCGGACGACCACACTCTGCTGTTCGCCTATGAAGGCGCGCAGGTGAAGGCGACGATTGAGGCGCCGGGCGCATTTACCATCACCGAGACAAAGGTGGACGAGTACCGGAACCCGTTTATGCGGGTCGAGGTGCACGTCCCGCTGGCAGCGTCGGGGAAGGTGACAATGCGGTTCGTGCCGGTGCAGTAGGCCTCCGTCCAATGTCCAAAATTGATAAACCCTGTTATTCGGCCCAACATCGGAAGTAGTCGTCCACCGCCTTCGCCGCCCTGTGAACGATGAAACTGTGCCCCATTCATCGGACGATTTTGTTTCTGTCCGATGAGTGGGAGTCCGTAGAACTCCGTGACGACTTGTTTCTTTCTAGCCTTCCACCGGCGAAGCCGACCAGCGAGCGATGAAACCGGCACCCGCAGCGTCCACCCTCCCGGAGGGAGGGTAGGTTATTAGCCCAGGACAAGCGCAGCGCGGTCCTGGGTCAGAGTTCAAGAAAAGTCTCCGTCCCGTAGGGACGGTGTGAAATCCGTTCAGATGCGCTCTTTAATGCAATCAATCATTTGCAATCTCGACGAAGGGTAGTTTCTTATCAGGAGTTTTCCCCATAAATGTTTCCCTCACCCCCGAACTCGACAAGTTCGTCGCCGGCAAAGTTGAATCCGGCCGCTACACCTCGGCCAGCGAAGTAGTCCGTGAGGCCTTGCGACTTCTCGAAGAACACGACAGCGCGCGGAGCGCCCAAATCGCCATCTTCAACCGGGAACTTGCAGCAACGCTCGAGTCACTTGATCGGGGAAAGCACGTCAAGCCAGAGTCCGTGCGCAGACGTCTTAATCAGAAGTCGCGCGAGCGTCGAAAATTCGGCGCATGAAAGAATACGTCGTCTACGGTTTCGCAACACTCCGCACCAAATCCGCCGGCGCCTCCGCACCCAGAATCAGCCGCACACCTTCTTCCAGCACCTCATCCCGCCCATCGCGGATGCCCTCAATCGTGGGCCGAACAATCTTGTCGGGAACAATCCCGATCTGCTGCGTCGGTTTCCCGTCAGGATAGAAGATACCAATCCCGCTGATCATGCTGTTGAACCCGCCCGGCAGCGGAATGGATGAAACATTGCCGTCGGCTCCAGCCGTAGTGCTGCCTAACACCACGGTCTGTGGCGATGCGCGAAAAGCCATGGTCGTGTACTCCGCGCTGCTCTGCGTCACCTCGTCCACCAGCGCCACGATCTTACCCGCGTAATGCGGCGCAGCCGGTGTCAGAGACAAGGGAACAACCCAGTGAAACGCGCCGGGGTTCGATAAGTCGCCGTTTGTGAACTTAACAAACTCAGTGGGCTTCTCAACGAAGTGCGATCCGAGAGCAAACACAACAAACTCCGACGGGTAATTGCGAATATCCACAATCAGGCCCTTTGTCTTTGCGGCAAGAGTCAGGTAGCGGTCTATCTCCACGGCCTTTACCGAAGATAACTTCAGATAGGCAACATCGGGTGACAACAGGCGAAAAGTATCTCCCGGTAAGTCATGGGTAGAGCTTATCGTCATCCCAGTTGCGGGAAGCCGTTGCGCCTGGACGGATACCGCATCGTTCCCCCGCCGAATTCCAACTGCGACCGCACCACACGGCCCATTTGTCATCGTCCGCGCGATATCGCGTAGCCGCGCCGCTTCATTCGAGTCCGCATAAAACGGAGTCCAATTCGCAACCAGCTTATCCACCGGCTGACCATCCAGATCCGTCACCACATCGCCCGCTTTAAATCCTGACTTCGTTCCAGCATCCGCGGAAGCAAATCCCGCCACCACCGCGCTTCTGCCGATAAACCGCATGTTCACCGGAAGCCTGCACTCGCCCACCGGCGGCCTTACGCTAAGTGAACTCCACAGGTTGGCATGCGTGTCGTGAACCATCGCAATCAGCGCCATCAGTTCCCGCTGATATTCGTCTGAAGTCTTGGCCAGCGCAATCCGAGGCAGAAACTCGCGCAGCACCCCGTTCCAATCCTCGCCCACGATATCCCGATTCGGAGCCCAATACTCAATAATGTTCCAGAAGCGGTAGAGCGCCAGAATCTGAAATCCCGCATCCGGGTATTTGATGTTTCCATAACTCAGCTCGTGTTCGAAGGCCGGATTCCCCACACCCGGCGCCAGGGAAACATAGAATTGGTTGGCATTCGCCCGGTTCTGTTGAATTGAAACCAGGGCTTTGCTCAGATCGCTCCCCAACAAGACCTCATCCCCAATCCAATCCAGATCCGCTCGCAGTTCAAGGCCCACTAGGTCCAGCGTTTCGCAATCCTTGCACCTCTCCACCGTCCCGAGTCCATTGATCCAATTCAACAGCACCCCGCGGACAGCAACACGATCCGGCGCAGCAAGAACCGCCGGCAAAATACGGAACAGCTCATAGTCCCAATGCAGTTTCCCGCTTGTCACCTGGGGATGGTTATATTTCAGAAATCCCCACACCTTTCCCAGCAATGCAAGGTTCTCAATCTGAACCGGAGTCAAATCTGAAAGCGCAATCCCCGACCCCCCGTCGAACTGGTGGTCGCTGTCCAGCACGCTCTTCGCAACCTCCACCTTCGGCGCCTGCGAAATCGGCTTGCCATCCACCAGCAATTCGAGGTCATCCACCCATGCCTTGCCGGTTCCCGATGCAAGTGCGCCCATCACCAGCCGCTGTGCCCCAGGGTGCACAGGAAGCGTGATCGAGTACTCCGTCCATCCGGTCGTGCCATTGATGTTGCGCTTCTGCATGTTGTCGAACTCCGCCGTGGCGCCGTCCTTGTCCTCGCGCATCCACAGTCCGGCAAAGCCCGAAACGTCCTCCGTCTTCAGAAATCCGCGCCACTCAATCACGCTGCCCGCAAAATCCATTGGCAGCGTCTTCGTCAGCGTAGAAAAAGACCTGTCACCCTCCGCTTTCGGCTCAATTCGCACCGAGTGCTGGCCTGAATGGGCTACGTTGCCGTCCACCTGAACCGTCCCTGCCGGCCCTCCCCACCATCCTGCCGGCGCGCTTCCGGCTGCGTCGCCCTCAAAATCGAATACATCACTCCCGCCAGCGGCCTTGGCCGTCGCGGAATCCTGGGCCGCAGGCTTCGCCGTCGGGGAAGCCGTCGTGACGGATTGGCCATGAGCCCCGCCCATTGGCAGTAAGCAAACGCAGGCCACGAAGACGAAAAAAACCGTAGAACGCATCGTGAAATTCCTCAGGTAGTTATAGCTTGGACTTCAAGCCGCGGCCAATGGTAGTCCACAATACAAGCCTGTACAGCGGTTTCGATTCTGCTGTTTACAGAAAGTTTGAGGCCAACTGGCATTTTTCGCGAGAAAATGCCACCTCCAGTGATCTTCAAATGGCAACAAATGAATCGAAACCGCTCTAACAACACGAACTCAAAACTCCGCGCCGCGAGCCTTCCCACTCCTGCACTCGGGCCGAATTTATCCACATGCCATCCATGCGGCTCACCTCGCCGTTATAATCAGCCCTGTCATGCAAACTACAGGTTGCGGTACGGCAATAGTTACGCCCTTTCGGGCGGATGGTTCAATTGATGAACAGGCAATGCGCGCCCTGGTCAACTGGCAGATCGATGCAGGCATCGATTTCCTCGTGGCCTGCGGGTCCACCGGCGAGGCCGCCACACTCGATGAAGAGGAATGGCTGCTTGCGGTCTGCATCGTGGCGGACGCCGCTGCCGGACGTGTTCCCGTGTGGGCAGGCTGCACTCACAACTCCACGCGCACTCTCTTGCGAAACGCCAAGCTGCTCAAGCAAATTCGCGGCGTCGACGCGGTGTTGTCGGCCAATCCCTACTACAACAAGCCGTCCCAGGAAGGCCAGTTTCAGCACTTTCTGGCCCTCGCCAAAGCTATCGCCCCACTCCCCGTTGTCCTCTACAACGTGCCCGGCCGCACCGCCGTAAATCTTGATCCCGCCACCGTGCTCCGCCTTGCCGAGGCAGCGCCGAATATCCAGGCCATCAAGGAAGCCAGCGGCAAGCTGCCTCAAGTCGCCGAGTTGGCGCATAACATGCCGCGCGACTTCAAAATCTTCTCCGGCGACGACAACCTCGCCCTGGCCGCCATCGGCATCGGCGCTCACGGCCTCATCAGTGTGGCCGCTAACGAAATCCCGGCCGAAATGGGCAACATGATCCGCGCCGCACTCAGCAACAACTGGGTCGAAGCCCGAGATCTCGAACGACGGTTTGCACGCCTCATTGAGGCTAACTTCTGGGATTCTAACCCCTGCCCCGTAAAAGCGGTGCTCAACCTCATGGGTCGCTGCTCTGAACATGTGCGCCTCCCGCTCGTGCCTCCATCACCCGCCATCCATGCCAGGTTGGAGCGCCTCGCCGGCGAATTGGGCCTGTTGAAGCACACGCCGGTCCCCGATGGCTACGCCGAGATTTTCTAGAAAATGCTGCAGTGAGCTGGCTCACAAACATTCGCCCGCACTGTGGGCTTATAATCCGGTCCGTAGATCCAATCAGCTGCACGATGCCTGTTCCAGACACATGCAACTGGGGAGGCTGATTTGTTGAAACCGATTTTCCTGTTCTCTGCCGCGGTCCTCTTCGCGGTCAGCGCCATTCCCGCGTCCACCATTGCCTTGGCAGCCGCGCCGCAACCGCCCGCTGCCCAGGACTCAACCAATCCCGCAAAACCGACCGGCGCGTCCCAGGAACATGCCAAGAGCCTTTATGCGCGCGACTGCGCTCTGTGTCACGGGGAAGACGGCAGCGGCAAAACCGACCTGGCCAAGGATATGAAACTCACTCTCCTGGACTGGACCGACCCCAAGTCCCTGGCAAATCGGTCCGACAAGGAGCTGTTCCACGCCATCCGCGTCGGCAAAGATAGCATGCCCGCCGAGGAAGAAGGTCGCGCCAAGGATCCCGAGGTTTGGAATCTCATCATTTACATTCGCGGATTCGCGAAAGGTCAAGCTGCACCTGCACCTGTAGCAGCACCCGCACCGGTGGAAGCACCCGCGGCAGCACCCGCACCAGCACCAGCTGCGGACCCGTCCAAGCCAGGCAATTGAGGTAGGTTGAACAGCCTCCTGGCGCAGAGGAGATTCACCCCCACAATGAAGCTCCTCTTCGTCTGCAGCAGGAACCGGTTGCGTAGTCCCACGGCAGAAGCCATCTTTTCGGCGTATGAAGGGATTGAAGCGCTCTCAGCCGGCACAGGCCCCGATGCCATGACTCCGGTTTCCGCGGATCTCATCGAGTGGGCCGACCTGGTGTTCGCGATGGAGCGCGTTCACAAGCGCAGGCTCCAGGAGAGATTCAGGCCCCAACTACGGGCCAAGAGGTTGATCGTGCTCGGAATCCCAGACAATTACGCGTACATGGAGCCCGATTTGGTGCGAATCCTGGAATCCGCCATTCGTCCCTATCTGGCTGGTCGAAAGGCTGCGGCCCCGCGCACTCCGGCAAACCTCAATCCTCAGCCTCCCAATCGAGCCTGACAAACAGGCGCCCCCGGCCCCGGAGGCAGTTTTACCAACGGCTCAAGCATGGTAACATTGGGCCGAATCAACGCTGACTTGGAGATCCGCATCAACAAATGAACACCTTCAATTTCCGTCCATCTCACCGGCTTCAACTCTCCGTTTCCCGTCCCATCGCCGCGGCGCTGTTCTTCGTAGCTGCGCTCGCTTTTGGCCTACAGGGTTTCTGCGGTCCAATTCATGAAGCGGCCCGCAACGGCGATATCAAAACCGTCGAAGCGATGCTCAAAGACCATCCGGACCTGGTCTCCAGCAAGGAAGAAAAGTACGGCCAGACCCCGCTGCACATCGCGGCGTTCAACGACCACGTGGACGTCGCCAAACTGCTGCTGGCGCACAAGGCGGATGTCAACGCCAAGGCAAACAATGGCGCCACTCCCCTGCACCTTGCCGCGGCAAAAGGGTTCAAGGACATGGTCGAACTGCTCCTGGCCAATAAGGCCGACATCAACGCCGCCGATAATGACGGTTGGTCGCCTCTGCATTCGGCAGTGGTATGGGGCCACAAGGATATTGAGGATTTATTGCGTCAACAGGGTGGCCAGGACCTGCCCGCTCCCAAGCTGCCCCCAACAGCCCCAACCCCGGGCGATGCCCACGACAAGACTCCGCCCAAGGAAACCGGAAAAGACGGCCAGTTCATCGCCTACCAGGACGGAACCGTGCTCGATACAAAATCGAACCTGATGTGGACCGCGCGGGACAACGGTTCAGCTCTTAGTTGGCCCGGGGCTAAGGCCTACGCCACGGGCGCTCGCGTCGGCGGCTACACCGACTGGCGGCTGCCAAACTCTTCTGAGCTCGCGGGGTTATTCGATAAGACCAAGTCTCGCAGGGCATTTTGTCCCTCCGCTGTCGACGAACTCGGCGCGGCTGCGGATGAAGTGCATGTGACAACGGAACTGATTCACATTTCCTGCACCCGACAGTGGACCGCGCAGGAAACTGACGCCAAAGCCGGGTCCGCGAAAGTGTTTGATTTCCACTCCGGAAACGATGCCGCGCGTCCTGCCACACCGGAGTTCATCGACACCGCTAGCCGCGTCCTGCTGGTCCGAGCCGCCAAACCTTAGGCAATAGCGCCGGTATAGTTTTTGAACTCACCAAAGGTGACAATCTAAGCTGTGCCCCATTCATCGCGCAGTTTTATCGCGCGATGAGTGGGATCGGAGCACAGTCGAATCAGCACAGCCAATGCTGCCCCATCTGTTCGCATGGCGCTTCGCCCCGATTTGGAGAGGCCCTGAGATACTTGAGCGTGGACTCCCAACTCTTGGCATCTATTCTTCAGTTAGCGGGTGGGCTTGCGGGTTTTTGTGTCCTCTGCTTGGGGGCGGTCCTGGTCCACGAAGCCGGTCACGCCGTGGCGGCGGTCCTTTGCGGCCTCCGGATTATGGCAGTGCAAGTGGGGCCGATTGAATTCACGCAGAATAAATCCTTGCGATCGGTGCGACCACGGTTCGGCGTCCTCTCAGGCTTTGTACAAGTCCACTTTCGCAAGGTTCCGGGACGTTGGGCGGCCTGGCAGTGTGCTGCATTCATTGTCGCCGGCCCTCTGGCAAATCTCTGTCCGGCTCTTGTAGTCGTACCCCTTTTACGCGGCGACAGCGTCGCTGCCAACATCGGCTTTCTTTTCCTCCTGGTTTCGGTATTCTTTGGAACTGTGCAACTGATCCCCTTCAGGACCCGGGGGGCCAGGAGCGATGGCGCTAACTTGTTCCTTCTGCTTTTCAGCAAGAGAAAACGTGCCGAAATCGTTTTCCTTCGTAGCTTTCTTGCTCACACCGACGAAGTCTTCACTCTTTACAGGGCCGGACAGATCACTTCGGCATGCGATAAAGCCGAGATCCTTATCAGGAATTGCAATGCCATTCCAGATCTGGGATCGAATGCGGACCTGATGAATCGCCTCGCGAACCTCCGCGATGGTCTCCGAAACAAAATGAATGGCGCCGAAATCCCCCAACAAGAAGCCTCAGCAATCCCTATTTAGCCAGCCAGCGCCTTCTTCACCGCTTCGCTCACCAGCCGCCCCTCCGCGCGCAGCCCGGCAGCCTGCAGCTTCCCTTGTACTGCCTTGATTACCACCCCGATCTCCTTCGGTGTCGGCGCCTTTCCAGCGGAGGCCGTAATCTCGGCCACGGCTTCAGCAACCAGCGCCTGCAGCCCTGCTTCATCCAGAGCTTTGGGCAGGAACTCCTCAATCACCACAATCTCCGCCGCTTCAATCGCGGCCAGCTCCGGCCGGTTGCCCTTGGTAAACTGCTCAATCGAGTCGCGCCGCTGCTTGATCATCGTAGCCAGCGCCTGCTGCTCCTCAGCCGGAGTCAGCGGTTCGCGCTTCTCAATCGCCTTGTTCTTCAACGCATTCTTGATCAGCCGCAGCGTCCCGGTGCGTACCGCGTCGTGCGCCTTCATGGCCGTAACAACCTGTTGAGTAATCAGAACTTCAAGTGCGCCAGCGTCCATTTCGGTATCTCTTTCCTTTTTTGCTGGCAACTGTTGTAGCTTCCAGCAACGCTTCCAACCTTCGTACCTTGATAGAAATCATAAGGCAAGCCCAACATTAAGTCTGGATCGCCTGGTTATCCTCATTGTTAGGCTCCGCAAGATTCTCAAACTGTTCAATCTGCACTTCGCCTTCAGGGAACACTGCCTTCACCTGAAGCTGCCCGCCCATGGCCTGAATGAAATTGCGCAACGTCGAAACGTACATATCGGTGCGCTTCTCCATCCTCGACACCGCACCCTGGTTCACTTGGAGGACCTTGGCGAGGCTCACCTGTGTCAGGTTCCTGGCTTCCCGAAGCTGGTAAAGCGTCATGATTCCGGGGGCCTCGGCCATGCTCTGTCGAATCCTTTCTTCAGCTTCCGGCGAAAGTGTTTTCCGAATATCTCTCCACTTGGTAGCCATTCACTCATCATACCCTCCAAGTGATATGCCATACAAGTGATATTAAAGTCTCTAGACCATTTTGAAACCAGCCCAATTCGAGACCCAAGCAGTGATTCGCACAGGACACAATTCACATAAACCACAAAAATGTGTATTCTGTGATTGTTGCTGATCGAGACTGCCGGGTCGAACCTGGCCCCGCCCCGGTCCAAAAAGGAGAGACTCATGATTCGCAAGACACGCCTCTACACACCCGGACCAACGCCGCTGCTTCCCGCAGCCCAGTTCGCCATGGCGGCCGCGGATATCCACCACCGCACGCCGGAGTTCCGCGCCCTCTTTCTGAAGGTCCTGGCGCAACTGAAGGTCTTTGTCGGCACCAAGAACGATGTGCTGCTCCTGTCGTCCTCCGGAACAGGAGCCATGGAAGCATCCGTCTCGAATCTGACCTCGCCCGGCGACCGGGTCCTGGTGCTCTCCGCCGGAAAATTTGGCGAGCGCTGGGTGGGTCTGGCCAAAGCCTTCGGCTGCGAGCCGGATGTCGTCACAGCTCCCTACGGCCAAACCTTCGACCTTGAAGCAATCAAGGCAGCCCTGAAGCCCCAGCACAAAGCCGTATACCTGCAGGCCACGGAAACCTCCACTGCGGTGCGCCACGACGTGGAAGCCATTGCCAAACTGGTGAAGGGAACCGACGCGCTGCTGGTTGTGGACGCCATCACCGGCCTCGGCACCACCCACTTCGACGTGGACGCCTGGGGCATCGACGTCCTCATCGGCGGCTCGCAGAAAGCCGTCATGATTCCTCCCGGCCTGAGTTATCTGAGCGTCAGCGAGAAGGCGTGGGCGGCCATGGAGAAATCCAAAAATCCCCGCTACTACTTCGATCTCCGCAAGGAACGCAAGAACGCCGCCAAGGGCGAAAGCGCCTACACCCCTGCCGTCGCGCTCATCGCCGGTCTCGGCGCAGCTCTCGACTACATCGCCGGCCAGGCAGGCGGCGATCTCGAGAAAGGCCGCATCGCGCTGGTGGACAACGCACAGGTCAACGCCGCCGCAACCCGCGCCGGTCTTGTGGCATTGGGCTTCACCCTCTTTGCGCCCACCGCTCCCGCGGCAGCCGCTACGGCGGTCTCGGTTCCGGAAGGGATGAATTCCGGCGACGTAGTCAAAGCCCTGAAAACAAGGTTTGCCCTCGTTACGGCCAACGGCCAGGGAGAAATGCAAGGCAAAATCTTCCGCGTCGCGCACCTCGGCTTCTTTGATTATCTCGACACCGTTGCGTTACTCGGCGCCATGGAACACATCGCCAAGGACACCCTCGGCTTACCGGTTGAATTTGGCCACGCGGTTGCCGCGGCGCAGCGGGTTTATGCGGAAGCAGTGAAGCAGTAGCGGAGTTGGCGTAGTTAGCCGCGCTTCGCGCGTGTTCGCGGAGTTAGAGGGATCGTTCGGGCAACCGAGAACTTACTAACTCCGCTAACAACGCTAACCCCGCTAACTCCGCTTCTAAAACGGCCGATGACCAGGAGCAGCACCCATGCCAGAACTAAGTTTCGGAGAGAAGCTGCTCATCGCCCGCAAGCAGCTCGATCTCTATCAATACGAAATGGCCGATCGGTTGGGCGTGCATCCCAACTCCATCACCAAGTACGAGCGCGGAGAAGGCAAGCCGCACTCAGCCGTAATGCGCATGTTCGACCTTCTGTGCGAAAAACACGACATCCGTTTCGATGAGTACGAACCTGCGGAAGCAAGCAAGGGAGACACAATGAAGATTGTTCTGGCAGAGAAAGTATCGCCGGCAACGCTGGCCGTGTTTGCGGCAGAGCCCGGGTGGGAAGTCCTTACGCACGACCAGCTACCTAACGGCCTGCCTGCGGCGTTAGCCGATGCCGATGCGCTCGTAGTGCGTTCTGCCGTGCAGGCCGACGATGCCCTGATGGAGCACGCGCCCAAGCTGCGAGTCATCGGCCGAGCCGGCGTCGGCGTCGACAACATCGATGCGGATGCGGCCACGCGGCGCGGCATCGTCGTCATGAATACGCCCGGTGCGAACGCGGTTGCAGTGGCGGAGTTGACCATCGGTCTCATGCTCGCCCTGGCCCGCAAGCTCCCCATTGCCAACGCCACCATGCACGCCGGTAAATGGGAGAAGAAAAGCCTGCAAGGCTCCGAACTTCGCGGCAAAACGCTGGGCATCCTCGGCCTTGGCCGCATCGGCCTTGAAGTCGCAAAGCGCGCCAAAGGATTCGGCTTGGAAATCCTCGGCAGCGACCCGTTCGTTTCGGCCGCGGTCGCGCGCGAGAACGGCATCAAGCTCGTCACACTGGAGGAGTTGATCGTGGGCTCGGACTACATCACCCTCCATGTAGGCCTCACCACGCAAACCGCTGGAGTCATCAACGCCAAAAACCTGGCGGCGATGAAGAAAGGCGTCCGCATTATCAACTGCGCGCGTGGCGAGCTCATTGACGACGCGGCGCTCGTGGCTGCATTGAAAAGCGGCCATGTCGGTGGCGCGGCTCTGGATGTCTTTGCCATCGAGCCTCCCAAAGAATCCCCCTACTTCGGCCTCGACAACGTGATTCTGACGCCGCATATCGCCGGCTCCACCGGCGAGGCGCAGGAGGCCGTAGGCATCCAGATTGCTCGCCAGGTACGCGATTATCTCAAGCTTGGAGTCGTGCAAAATGCAGTCAATCTGCCCTCCTTGAGCCACGAGGAATACGTCGTCCTGGCGCCATACATCGACCTCGCCGGCCGGCTGGGCTCATTCCTCGCACAGGCCGGCAAGGGCGGCATCGAGGCCATCGACCTCACTTACGGCGGCGCTTTGGCCGAGGCCAAAACCGAGCTGATACGCAACGCGGCAATCGCGGGATTGCTGCAGGGCTCGGAGAACGTGAACCGCATCAATGCCGCCGCAGTAGCCCAGGAGCGCGGCATCCGCCTGCACGAGGAGAAGCAGGAAAGCCATCGCGGCGGGGC
>Ga0302275_10002797_pt1 | contig 18054 bp, 15 predicted proteins | sample III_Bog_N2_2_FD_200229 | JGI IMG/M metagenome (GOLD analysis project Ga0302275, IMG submission 200229) | Peat permafrost microbial communities from Stordalen Mire near Abisko, Sweden - III_Bog_N2_2 | ecosystem: Environmental > Terrestrial > Soil > Wetlands > Peat | place: Sweden: Abisko...
ATCTCGCCCGCCAGATGGGCATCGAGCTGGTGGAAGGCCGCGACCTGCTGGTGCACGACAACATCGTCTACATGCGCACGACCTCCGGCCTGCGCCGCGTGGATGTGATTTACCGCCGCATCGATGACGACTTCATCGACTCGCTGGTCTTCCGCAGCAACACGATCCTGGGCGTGCCGGGGCTGTTCAATGCCTATCGAGCGGGCAACGTGACGCTGGCCAACGCCGTGGGCACGGGCGTAGCCGACGACAAGGCCGTCTACGCCTACGTGCCGGCAATCATCAAGTACTACCTGGACCAGGACGCCATCCTGCCTAACGTCGAAACGTACATCCTTACGGACGACAAGGAGCGAAGCTATGTATTGGAGAACCTCGACAAGTTGGTGGTAAAGGCGGTGGGCGAATCGGGCGGCTACGGCATGTTGGTGGGACCGCATTCCACCAAGGCCGACCAGGAGGAGTTCCGGCGAAGAATCCTCGCGAATCCGCGCAACTACATCGCGCAGCCGACTCTGGCGCTCTCGTGCGCGCCATGCCTGGTGGAGGGCGAATCGATCGAGCCGCGGCACGTCGATCTTCGGCCGTACATTCTCTTCGGCGAGAAGGTCACCATCGTTCCGGGAGGGTTGACGCGCGTCGCGCTGCGCAGGGGTTCGCTGGTGGTCAATAGCAGTCAGGGCGGGGGCAGCAAGGACACATGGGTACTGCAAAACTGAGGGAGAACGCGGAGGGTGGTCCGTCTGGCTGTTGGATCCCAGCGCGTGCGTTATGGCCGCTTTCTTACGTTCGCGGCTCGGTGCTGGGGGAGAGAAACGGCCGGAACGAAGCCGATCTGGAGATCGGCGTTCCCAGGAGGCCGCCATGCTGAGCCGGGTGGCGGACAACCTGTTCTGGATGAGCCGTTACCTGGAGCGCGCCGAGCACATCGCCCGCATCGTGCTGGTGCACCACAACCTGGAACTGGAGCAGGCGGAGGAGGCAAACGCGGGTCGCTGGCAGCGCGTGTTTCAATCGCTCTCCCTGGAGGCGCCAATCGAAAGTGTCACCAATTCCCTGCTCTCGCAGATCTGTTTCGGGATGGAGAACCGGTGCTCCATCACGACCTCCATCGAGTCAGCCAGGAACAACGCGCGGCAGGTTCGTGAACAGATCTCGAGCGAAATGTGGGAGCAACTGAACCGGCTGTACCACGCGGTTCGGCACACCGATCACGAGGACCATAACGGGGAGATCGAAGAGTTTCTGGTGGCGGTGAAGGACGGCGCGCACCTCTTCCACGGGCTTTCAGACTCGACGATGAGCCATGGAGAAGGATGGCAGTTCATCCAGCTTGGCCAATCGCTGGAACGGGCGCTCAATACGGCCGCGCTTCTGGAAGTGCACTACCGCGAGTTCTACCAGGAGACGAGCTTCGATTCGGAGTGGGGACCCGACGCGGCCGGATACCTGGAATGGATCGGGCTGCTGAAATGCGCCACCGCCTTTGAGGCGTATTGCAAAGTCCACACGGCGGCCATCGATCCATTGGGTGTGGCGGAGTTTCTGCTGCTCGACGAGCAGTTCCCGCACTCGATCCGGTTCGTCGTGGACACCCTTCAGGCGTCGCTGGAAGCGATCGGCCGGCTCTCGCCCGGGCGGCGCGTCAACCGGGTGCAGCGAATAGCCGGCAGGCTCCAAGCGGAGCTTAATTTCACTCAGATCGAGGAAGTGATGGATCGAGGCATCGCCAACACGATGCAGCATATCCGCGAGAGCTGCTACGAGATTCACAACTGCGTGCACGAAGCTTTCGTGAGTTATCCCATCGAGTCCGCGCTGGAGGTCTGAGATGTACTACCGGATTCGTCACCGCACCCGCTACTACTACAGCGCGCCTGTGCACGAGAGCCTGACCGAGGTGCGGATGCACCCGCGCACGGAAGGCCGACAACGCTGCCTGGACTATCAACTGGCGGTGACGCCGAAGGCGCGCGTCCACGTCTACCGCGACTTCCTCGGCAACTCGGTCCATCATTTCGGCGTGCCCGCGCCGCACAACGAGTTGAACATCATGGCCGAGTCCGTCGTCGAGATGAAAGACTTCGCCGGGTTTCCCCAGTCGCTGGCGCCCAGCGCCTGGGCCGATATCGACGCGGAAGTGCAGCGCGGCGATTACTGGGAAATGCTGCTGCCCAGTCGCTTTTCGCGCCCTACTCCGCTGCTGCTCGAACTGGTGGACAGGCTGGACGCGGTGCGGCGCGGCGATCCGCTGCAACTGCTGCTGGAGCTGAACACGCGGCTTCACGACTGGTTCGATTACGAGCCGGAGTCAACCACCGTGGACTCGCCCATCGACGACGCCCTGAAACAGAAGAAGGGCGTCTGCCAGGACTTCGCGCATATCATGATCGCGGTGGTGCGCAACCTCGGGATTCCCTGCCGCTACGTAAGCGGCTACCTGCACCATAGCGACATTGAGCACGACCGTTCGCGCGAAGACGCCACGCACGCCTGGGTGGAAGTGTGGCTGCCATCGTTGGGCTGGACCGGATTCGACCCGACCAACGATTTGCTGGCCCGCGAGCGGCACATTCGCACGGCCGTGGGCCGGGATTACGCGGACGTTCCGCCGACCCGAGGCGTCTTCAAAGGCGACGCCGCCACTGCGATGGCCGTGGCCGTCAGCGTCTCTGCCAGCGGCCAACTGCCGCCGGAGTTGGCCGAACTGGTGCTGCCGGACGAGCAGAGTTTCCCGCACGATGTGCTGGCGCTCAACGCGACCTCCGACAAGATGACGGAGTGGCAGCGGGAGCAGGAGATCCAGCAGCAACAGCAGCAATAGGCGGGCGGTGTCCGCGCCGATCTGGAGACTGGCGTTCGTGTGCCCGCATGGGCGGAATCTCGTTGGGATGAAAGAAGCCGGCCGGAGCCGCTGAGGGCAACTAAAGCTGTTTCACGGTTTCTATAAACCGTGTTCTGCGCGCTTACCCACAGCCAGCACAGAACCGCGAATGTCAAAGAGCGGCCCTATGCGCAAAGCGACGCTTGGCCGCTCTCTCACGTTCGCGGCTCTGTGCTGGTGACGGCGCTCAGGGCGCAATAGCAACGGACTACAGAAGGTGTGAAATAGGTCTAAAGCGCCGCGCAAGGCGTAGCCGCGAGGTGAAGCTGAAAGTAGCGCGTATCAGCCCCTCGACCGTCGGGACACGCGCCTGGCAGCGAGGCCGTGATGCGGGCGCCAAACTGGCGAGCCCAAAGTTCATCAAGACGCGTCAGGTAGAGCCGGCCGGCGCGAGGGGACAGATTCCACACCTTACCCGCGGAGATCTCTCGGGTGGCGCAAGTCATCCGCGACAAACGCGCGCCCCGGGTGCGCTCCGCCTTTGTCGGAAACTCGGGTGACTTCCTGGATAGCGGCCCGCGCCCTCAGTTTCGACTGTTAATCATTCGGACGGCTCGTAGCGCTTCTTTGCCGACTGCCGGGTCGGGATTGCGGGAAAGTTCCTCCAGCGGCGCGATGGAGTCCTTGCCTCCCGATTGGGCCAACACTCCCGCCAGGCCCATCAATTCGTCTTTGTCGCCCAGATCCTTGAGCATCTGGTAAATCACAGTCCGGACCTCGGGTTTTCGTGCCAGTTCCGCCAGGAACGGCGAGGCGACGCCCTTCCACGAGCGCGAGGTGAGGTTCGAGCTCAGGAAGCGCAGCGGGCCATCCGTGGCTTCGTCGACATCGCCCAGTCCCACCAGCGCGAATGCCAGCGAAAGCCGGAGGGAGACCTTCCTCTCGCTCTGGAACATCTCCTGCACCAGCGCCCGGTCCGCCGCAACGCCAACACGGCCAATTCCTTCGGCGGCCGAAGCGCGCATCCCGTCGTCCCTGTCGTTCAGGTACTGCTCAAAATAGGTGAGGCTGGATCGATCGGCAATCTGACCGAGCGCCGCCAGCGCGGCCCGGCGCGGTTTCTTGTTGCCGTTTTCCACGACGCGCTTCAAATCCGGCACAGCGTCGGCTGTGCGCAGGAGTCCCACCAGATCGATGGCTGCGATCTGCAGCTTTTCGTCGAGGTCGCGCACCAGAAACATCGCCGAGGCGCCCGCGGACGCGTCCCGGATCTTCTGCAAGGCGATCAGCGATTCAAAGATCAGGCCATCGCTTTTCGACTTGAGAGCCGCCGCAAGGGCCGGTACGGCGGCACGAGCCCTCAGAATGCCCGCGACTCGCGCGGCGTTGGCTCGCGCCTCCTCCGACGCCGCACCGCCGATCAGCCGGACGACTGCTTCGATAACCTCGGGACGCACCGGCGTGTCCGGATCGATCACCTGGTCGTTCTGTTCCCCGAACATGCCCGCCACGCTCGAACCGGCGTGTTTGACTGAGTCCATCCAGCCTTTTTGGACGTAGCCCGGCAGATAGAAATTCACCATCCCGTCGACCGCGCGTTCCTGGATGTCCGCGTCGTTATCGCGGCTGGCATTCACCAGCGGATCGAGCGTGGAGATCCCTCCAATGCCGACGATCGCCTTCACGGCCTCGCGGCGAACGTCCACGTTTTCATCCGTCAGATACCCCGAGATGGAGCTGATACCCGTCGAACCTTGCCGGGAGAAATCTTTGATCGCTCTGATCTTCTGTTTTGCGTCCCCGTCGGGGGCCGCCGCGGCGCAGAGCGATGCCGCGAGCACGATGGCGATAAGCCTCATGCTTCCATTGTAGAAAACCATGGCACTGCCATCACGCTTTTGAGGGCGGTGAGCGCCGGATCTCACTGCCGGCCGGGGCGCCGTGGGCTCCCGTCCGCCTCGTTAAGGGACGAACTCAACCTCGACCCGGTTCGGAATAATGCCCGCCTCGACGCCGAGATCGAGCAGCTTCTGCGCGGCTCTGGGAATAATCTCGCCGGCGTCGACAGTGTAGTGATTTACATACATCCCGACAAACTTCTCGGCCAGGGGATGCTCCAGGTCGCGCGCGAACTGCATCGCGTAGTTGAGCGCTTCCTCATGATGTTCAAGGGCGTAGGTGATGCTCTCGCGCATCAGCCGGCAGCATTCGGTTCGGGCGTTGCCGGTTATGTCGCGGCGTAAGGCGTTGGCTCCCAAGGGCAGCGGCAGATCATAGGTCTTGCGAAACCACTTGCCGAGGTCGGCGACCAGGTGAAAACCGCCTTTGGAATAAGTCAACTGGGCTTCGTGAATGACCAGCGCGGCGTCGGCAATTTTCTCTTTCACCGCGTCGAGCACGTGGTCGAAGGCGACCACTACAGGTTCAAAATCCGGCTGCATGATGCGCAGCGCCAGGTAGGCGGTTGTCAGCTTACCCGGGATGGCGATTCGCTTGCCCGCCAGATCCTCCACGCTCATCGGTGACGCAGCCACCAGCATGGGGCCGTAATTGTCGCCAATGCTCGACCCGCTGGCCATCAGCACGTACTTGTCGGCGAGGTAAGGGTAGGCATGGTACGAGATCGCCGTGATCTCGTAGACGCCGGCCATGGCCTTCTTATTCAGGCTCTCAATGTCTTCCAGAACATGCCGGAACTGCAGCAGCGGGCTGCGGATCTTCCGCGTGGCCAATGCATAGAACATGTAGGCGTCGTCGGAGTCCGGGCTGTGCGCACAGACTATCTCCATCGGACCTGCTGGATTCATAGGTAGAAACGCCTCACGATCTCGCTATTCAGGACACGCATCTGACAGTAAGCGAGCGCCCAATTCACTCAGCACCGGCCATCTGGACCAGATCCGGATGAACGCGGCGCATCGCCTCTTCCAGCAGTTGGAGATTCTGGCGCGTCGCCGCTAGATCGCCCTGACGGGCTGGCTGCTCCACAGCGTAGGCCGCCTGACGAGCTGTCTCGGCTCCAAACTGAGCCAGCAAACCCTTCAATTGGTGGGCGGCGTTGCTTGCCAGCGCTGCGTTTTGTTCGCCCAGCCCCCGGCGAATCTCGTCCAAGAGCTTTGGATACTCTTCCATGAACATCCCGGCCAGTTCTTGAAGCAGTTCGGCGTCTCCGCCGACCCGGGCTAACGCCGCGCTGTAATCGAGTTCACCCATCCGCTTACTCCCAGTGTCTCTTACTTGTGGTTCCAACGCATCCTGCTCAAATGCCGATTCCGCTCCGCCTGCGAAGTGGCTCACCGCCCGCAGGAGGTCGTTGATCCGAACCGGCTTGCTCAAGTAACCGTCCATCCCGGCGCGCAGACATCGCTCCCGGTCGCCCGGCATCGCATGTGCCGTCATTGCCAGTATCGGAACGTGAGAGTCGGTGCCACGCTCCAACTCTCGAATCGAAGCAGTCGCTTCCAGTCCATCCATGCCGGGCATTTGGACGTCCATTAAGATGATATCGAAGCTGCGCGTGAACGCGAGTTCCACGGCTTCATGTCCCGTTGATGCGAGATCGGCGGAATGGCCCGCGAAGATGAGCATCTTCAAGACCAGCTTCTGGTTAACGGGATTGTCCTCGGCGACCAGGCAGTGATAACTCTGCGTTTGGAGAGGCAGTTCCGGAGCCTGCTCCTTCTCGATTAACAGATCTTCTTCCGAGAGCGGAACCTCCGGGCCATGCTCCACGTTGATGCAGAAGCCGAAGGCGCTGCCCTCACCGGGAATGCTTGTCGCGTAGAGGCGGCCACCCATCATTTCCACAAGCTTTTCCGAGATCGACACGCCGAGGCCTGTTCCACCCCGCTTGCGTGTCGTTGACGCATCCAACTGCCTGAAAGGCTCGAAGACGTCGCTCATGTGAGCCGGATCCATGCCGATTCCGGTGTCGGTGACGACGATCAGCAGTCGCAGGCTGTCGTTCGTCCCGCCGCGCAGCGACACCCGGACATCGATTGAACCCTCATCCGTGAACTTCAAGGCGTTGCCCACGAGATTGATCAGGACCTGGCGCAACCGTCCTGCGTCGCCGCTGAGGGAGTCGGGCACGTCGGCGTCCACATCCCATTCCAGGGCGATCTTTTTTTCGATCGCCTTGTGTTTCATGGGGCGCAGCAGATTGTCCAGATGTTCCCGCAGCCGGAACGCCGCGGGGCGAAGTTCCATTCGTCCCGCCTCCATTTTCGAGAAGTCCAGAATGTCGTTCAACAGCCCCAACAGGGACTCCGCGGAACTGCGGATCGTCTCGAGGTATTCGCGTTGCTCCGCGTCCAATTCCGTGAGCAAAGCCAGATCCGTCATGCCCAGGATGCCATTCATCGGCGTTCTGATCTCATGGCTGACGCTCGCCAGGAACTGGCTCTTGGCCGCGCTGGCGATCTCGGAACTGGACGCCAGTTCTTTGGCCCATTGCGTTGCGCTCGCCAGGAACTCATTGGCTTCGCGCAATTCGCGTTCGGCCAGAACCCGTTCGGTAAGATCCCTGACGGCCAATAGCACCAGTGGCGTCTCGGGCGTGCTGTCGATGATGCCCCAACTGAGCTCGAGCCAATGGCACCGTCCGCCGATCTCGAACTCCTGGACCTGACGGCCCAGTTTGCGTTGCCCAAGATCATTCCGGAACTGCGCCAGGGCCTCTTCGACGCTCCCCTCGGGACGCTCCAGGATAGAGAATAACAGCCTGTCCTGAACCTCGCGCTCCTGCAGCCGGCACAGTTCCAGGAAGGCGACGTTGACGCTGATGATCTGGCCTTCCGCATTCAACAGGGCGAGCGCCTCGGGCGCGCCTTGCCAGACCGCCTCCAGGGTCCGTTCCAGCCCGGAGCGCTCCTGCTCCGTACGCACATTGTCCGTTTCGTCGGTGCCCGTGAAAAGCACTTTGGCGGGTGCGCCGCCGTTTCCGATGCCGTTCCTGAGCACATCCAGTGTCCAGGCAACCCATGTCCAGTCCTGTTGTTCGCCGGCTCGCATCAGCGTGAGGCCATGCGACTGCGCGCCTTCTCGCACTGCGTCGAGAAAGCAGGTCTCCATCGCGCTCGCCTCTTCGGGAATCGCCCAGGTCCACACCAGCGGCAGCGCGGCATCCGGCAGCGGGCCGAGCAGCCGTGCGCAGGCGGCGTTCTGGCGCAGCACGTGCCCTTGCGGGTCCAGCACCATCAACAGCACGCTGGCCGCGTCGAAGATCTCGCGCTCGGACTCCAACCGGGCCCGGCCCATCGCTTCCGCCAGCTTGTGACGCGTGATGTCGGTCAGGACGCAGGCCACAGCGGCCTCTTCCCCCGGCCAGCCCACCGGAGACTGCCTGCTTTCCAGACTTCTGGCCGGCCTGCCGTCCGCGGCGGGCATAGAGAATTCCCGCTCGACTTCGGTCCCGCCCTGCGTCAGGCACCTGTCGTCTTCGGCCAGGATCCGCTCGAGCTCGTGGCCCGCTATGTTCGGGAAGTCTCCGTCCGGATCGGCGTGGCCAAAGCCGCTCTGCCTGGCGCTCTGCTTGTTCGCAAAGACGATCCGGCTGTCGCCGCGACGGCGGATGACGACTTGAATGGGCAGTTGCTCGAGCAGCGCGCGCAAGTAGACCACGAGCGCCTTCTTGCGCGGCTGTAGTAAGTATCTGGCGAACGCGAAACCCGCCCCCGCGCCCGCCGCTACCGCGGTGAGATAGCCGAGTACGTCCATCCCGCGAACTCCTCCCTTGCCGGACCCCACACAGCGCCCAGCATCACTTCACCATTAGATGCATGGTACAACTCCTCGTATGGGAAATGCGTCATGGATTTCGTCTGTTGAGGTCAGCCGGCCAATTCGCTTTTGTTCCGACATGCAGCCCGGAACCGTGGCTCCCTGCCTCGTCGTCGCTCTGCACGGCTACGGCATGACCGCCGCGCGGATGCTGGAATATACCCGCCATCTGATTGGCGGCGAGCCGGCGCTCGTGTCCGTGGAGGCTCCCAACGCCGCACATCTCGGGCCCGATCCGCATACATCCGGGACCGGCTACAACTGGGGCATCCGGGAGACCACTGAGTTTCATGTCGACTTCCACCATCGCATTGTGAGTTCGATTCTGAAGCAGGCGTGGAACGCCTTCCCCATCGGCCCGCGGCGCACCGTGCTGGCGGGTTTTTCTCAGCCCGTCGGTTTGAATTATCGATACAGTGCGGGGTTTCCGGAAAACATTGGAGGAGTGCTCGCTCTCTGCGGCGGAGTGCCTGACGAATGGGACCGGCACGCGGTGCGGCCGTTGCCTGTTTCGGTGCTCCACATCGCGCGCACGGAAGATGAGTTTTACCCGCTGGAGACCATCGACGTCTTCGAGCAGCGTCTGCGGCGCTCGGTACACGACCTCACCTTGCTGCGTCTGGCCGGCAAGCATCGCTTCCCCTTGCAGGCCACCGCGGAAGTCCGCTCCTGGCTCGGCCAGTTCGTCTGACCACGAGTTCGCCGCTTCGTGGCTATGTGGGGCGAACGCCCACGTCCGCGCCGGACCCCCAGGTCCGGCTTCTTCTTCAACGTTCGCGGGGCCGCAGGCCGAGCGCCCGCAAGGAGCATCTCCCGGCCTCAGTATGCACCACGGTTGATTGCGGCTCGCTCGCAATGCCATGCTCAGTGTGTGCCGTACGAGCTTGGTCCCGTCGAACTCCGGACGTTGGGCGCGCTGATCGAGAAGGATCTCGCCACGCCCGAGTATTATCCTCTCTCCCTGAACGCGCTCACCAACGCTTGCAACCAGAAATCGAATCGCGATCCCGTGGTCGCCTTCGACGACACCACCGTGCGCAGCGCGCTCGAATCCCTGCGCGACGAGGGCTTCGCGGTCTTCGTCTCCGAAGCGGGCAGCCGCGTGCTGAAGTTCCGCCACCGCCTCTCCGAGCGTCTGAATCTCTCGCTCGGAGAACTCGCCGTGTTGTCCGTGCTGATCTTGCGCGGACCGCAGACAATGGGGGAACTGCGCACCCGCACTGCCAATCTGCACAGCTTTGCGGACCTTGACGCCCTCCAGCACACGCTCGACAAGTTGGCCGCGCGCCAGCCCGATCCTCTGGCTGTCCAGATGCCGAAGCTGCCCGGCACGAAAGAGCTGCGCTGGTGCCATCTCTTCGCGCCCATGCCCGATGTGCCGGAGCCGCTTGCGCTTCACGGCGCCGCCGCGTCCGCCGCTCCGTCCGGACCCGGCCTGCGCGAGCGCGTCGAGGAGTTGGAGACCGAAGTGAAAACGTTGCGCGAGTTGTCCCATGCGCTGCGCCGCGACCTCGACGAACTCCGCTCGGCGCTGCTGTAGCTCGCCGGTGTGGGGCGGCGCTCCAGCGCCGCGTGGAGCCTCCAGGCTCCGCCAGTTCCGGTTCAACCCGAGCTTCGCCACAGCGCGGAATCGGCTTGGCTCGGCCGCGCGTTGCGCGTGGCCGCATCGCCCCATCTGCAATCAGCCCCGACCATCCGGGAGGTGGTTCAAGGTATACTTGGCTGCCACCACGGAGTCCTATGATAACCAACCAGAACCTGCTCATCGCGGGGCTTGCCCTCGCTCTCTCCGCTGCGCCGGCGGCTGCACAGACGAAGGATGTCGAGGGGAGCAAGGATTCCCCGCTCGCTTCGCGCTACCCGGGCTCGGTCATTGATAACTACAAGACCAAGCAGTTTGACGAGTTCAGTTTCCCCATCGGCAAGGTGACCTCGCAGGGTGCGCCCAAGAGCCTGCACCTGGAAGGCAAGATCACCCGGATCTCCTACACCTTCCCGCAGGACCGCTCACCTCTTGAGGTCTATCGCAACTACGAAAGCGCCCTAAAGCGCGCCGGGTTTGAGACAGTGTTTGCCTGCAGCGGCGACGCCTGCGGAGTGGCCAGATTTCACATGACCGCCGACTGGGCTGACGTCTGGTATGGCGCCGGCCACTACCAATTCTCAGGCAAGCTGGCCCGCGCGGAAGGCGATATCTATGTGAGCCTCCACGTCGCGCCGGGCACAACCAATCTGGACATCATCGAAACCAAGCCCATGGAAGGCGGGCTGGTGACTGTGAATGCGGACGCGCTGAAGGGCGATATCGGCAAGACCGGGCACGTGGCCGTCTATGGCATCTTCTTCGACACTGCCAGTGCGGCTGTCAAGCCGGAGTCCGCGCCGGCCTTGCAGGAGATTGGCAAACTGCTGCAGCAGGATCCTAAGCTCAAGTTGTATATCGTCGGCCACACCGACAACGTCGGCGAATTGCAGATGAACATGAACCTGTCGCGCGGCCGCGCGGACGCCGTCCTCAAAGCGCTGACCACCACCTATGGCGTGGCGCTGGACCGGCTCCAGGCTTTTGGCGACGGTCCTCTGGCCCCCGTCGCCTCGAACAGAGACGAAGCGGGAAGAGCCAAGAATCGCCGCGTGGAACTTGTGGAGCGCTGAGACCGGCGCAGCCGCGCTGGCACCGGCCCGGCTCGCTCAACTTCCCTGCACTTGTCCTTCGAGTTCCGCCCAGCGCGCGTAAAGCGTGTCTACCTCCGCTTGCGCGGCTGTCAATTCCGCATAGGCTTCTTCGATCCTACTGGGATCGCTGACGACGCCAAGTGAGCACGCTCGGGTCAAACAATTCAGTTGGGATTACTGGAGTCGAACCTTCACGCCGCCCGGTGCGGCCGGATGCGATCGGAAATCTCGGAACCGCGCTCGTCCTCGGCCTTCTCCAGATCGTAGTTGGCCTGTAGATTCATCCAGAACTGCGGCGTCGTTCCAAAGTAGCGCGCCAAACGGAGTGCGGTATCCGCTGTGATGACTCGCTGCCCGCGGACGATGTCGTTGATGCGGGTAGCCGGTACCAACAATTCCATCGAGAGCCGGTTGGCCGTCAGACCAAGCGGCTTCAGAAAGTCCTCCCGCAGAGTCTCGCCCGGATGGATCGGAGACAGGATCTTAGCTCTGCCAGCCATAATTCGCCTCGTTCAATGATAGTCCACGATCTCAACCTCAACAGCATCCGGCTCGGCCCAGTGGAAGCAGATCCGCCACTGGTCGTTAACGCGAATACTGTACTGTCCCACCCGATCGCCACCGAGAGTTTCCAGCCGGTTACCCGGGATCGCTCTCAGATCGGAAATGACCACGGCCGCATTCACTTGATCGAGCTTTCGCTTCGCCACTGCGGCAACGCTTTGGAACTTCCGGCTGAACTCCCGCCGGAAGACCCTCTCGGTCTCTTTGTCCCCGAACGACCGGATCACAGAGATCTAGTTTAATACCGCACTGCGTTTAACGCAACGCGGTAAGGCAGGTCCCAGCCTCAGTTGCTCTCCAACTGTCCTTCCAACTCCGCCCACCGCGCGTATAGCATATCGACCTCCGCCTGCGCGGCTGTCAATTCCGCATAGGCTTCTTCGATCTTGATGTGATCGCTAATAACATCCGGCGCGTGCAGGCGGTTCTGCGCCGCCGCCAGCCGCTCATCGGCCTCCAGGATCTTGGCCTCGATGGCGTCGTATTCGCGCTGCTCAAGATATGACAGCTTCCTCTTGACGACAGGCGCTGCCGGTCTCTGCGCCTGCACCCGTTCGGACTCACGCCCGCTCTTCTCGCGCCGCTTCTGGTCGAGGTCGGACTCCCATTGTGCCAGGTCCGCATAGATCGTTGCGCCGCCTTCTCCATCGAGCCCTAGCACCGCGTTCGACACGCGGTCCATCAGCGCGCGGTCGTGCGTCACCAGCACCAGCGCGCCGGGGAATTCGAGCAGCGTCTCTTCCAGCACTTCCAGCGTCGGGATGTCCAGATCGTTGGTCGGCTCGTCGAGCAGCAGTAGATCCGCTTCTTCGAGCATCAGCCTGGCGATGTGGACCCTCGCCCGTTCGCCGCCGGAGAGGCTGCCGACCGGCTGCGGCAATTGCTCTTCCCGGAACAGGAACCGCTTGGCCCATCCGATCACGTGGATCGTCCGGCCGCCGTACACCACCGAATCGCCCTCCGGCACGAGCGCGCGCCGTAGGGTGAGGGAGGGATCGATCTGTTGCCGGGCTTGTTCGAAATACACGGTCTTCAAAGCTGGTGCGCGCCGGATTTCGCCGGACTGCGGCGTGAGGTCGCCGGTCAACAGTTTGAGCAGCGTCGTCTTGCCGCTGCCGTTCGGCCCCGCGAGACCCAGTCTCTGGCCGGGACTGAGCACCAGCTTCAATTCGCTAAACAGCGGCTCGTTGCCGAAGGCGAACGACACCCGATCCAACTCGATCAGCTTCTTCGTACGGCGGTCGCTGCCTGTGAAGTCGATCACGGCGGTGGAACTCGAACGGCGCTCGTCCAGATCGCCGAGATTGTCGATCATGCGGTTCGCCTCGCCGATGCGGGCCTTCGACTTGCGCGTACGCGCCTTCGCTCCGCGCCTCAGCCATGCCACTTCGCGGCGGACCACCGTTGCTAACGCTTCGCGCTCCTTGGCCTGCGCCACCAGAAACTCGCCGCGCTTCTCGACGAACGTGCTGTAACTGCCCGCCACGCGCAGGATGCCGCCCGGGTAGACCCGGCTGAGTTCCATCATGTACGACGCGGCATTCTCCAGGAAATACCGGTCGTGGCTCACCACGATGGATGAGAATGGCGCGGCGCTCAGCAAGTCTTCCAGCCACTCGATGCCTTCCAGGTCGAGGTGGTTGGTGGGCTCGTCCAACAGCAGCAAATCGGGTTGACGCAGTAACGACTCCGCGATGGCCAGCCGTTTCTTCCACCCCCCTGAAAGGCTGTCCACATCCTGGGTCGCATCGGTGAATCCGGCCTGGCCGAGGATCGCCGGCACCTGCGTCGGTTCGTGCGCCGCAGCCTCCAGCACGCCGCCCACGGTCGTTCCTGGCGGGAAAGTGGGATCTTGCGCCACGTACACCATCCGCACGCCCTTGCGCAGCGCGACCTCGCCCAAGTCCGGGGTTTCCAGCCCTGCCAGGACCTTCATCAGCGTGGACTTGCCCGCTCCGTTCGGGCCGATCAGCCCATGAATCTCGCCGTCGTTGATGGCGAGCGAGACGCCTTCAAACAAGATGCGGGACCCGTGTTGTTTTTGAATTTCGCGAGCGGTGAGGAGAACGGCCATTGTCAATCCTTAAGTGAAACACAAGCGGGCGTGAATCCCGAGGCAATCGGTTAGAGTACACTGAAGGCGAGGGAGGTGCCGCCTTCTCGAGTTTTCGCTTATCGAAAACCGGTTCGCCGCTTTCCTGGCCGAAAGTGGCCGGGTCTCGCCTTCTTGCGCTGCTCTTTCCCGCCGACTGTGCCATCTGTGGCACACCTCTTCCCACGGTTGATGCCGTTCCCCTCTGCGCCGCTTGTCTGACGCCCCCCGAGCCTTTCGCCGCCGAATACTGCTGCGCCCGCTGCCGCACGCCCTTCTTGAATTCGCGTCCCCTCGATGAGCACGGGCTGTGCTCATTGTGCCGGTTGGGCTTGACCGAATTCGAATGGAGCTGGAGCTACGCTCTGCACGACGGCCGGCTGCGCCAGTTGATTCACCTTTTCAAGTACGCCCGCATGCGTCCGCTGGCCCGGGAACTCGGCGCCTGGCTGGCCTACGCCTATCCCCGCCTGGAGCATTTTGACGCGCTGGTCCCCATGCCGCTGCATTGGTGGAAACGGATGGGCCGCGGGTTCAATCAGAGCGATCTGCTGGCTCGCGAACTCTCGCGCCGCGTCGGCGTCCCCATTCTGAACGCGGCGCGCCGCCGCCGCCGGACCGCTGCTCAGGCCAGTCTCACGCATGCTCAGCGCCGCGATAATGTGCGTGGTGCGTTCGACGTTCCCGAGCCGGAGCAGGTCCGCGGTTTGTCGCTCCTGCTTGTGGACGATGTGATGACCACCGGGTCCACTGTCAACGCCTGCGCGAAAGCGCTCAAGCAGGCTGGCGCCGCGCGTGTCTGTGTCCTCACCGTCGCTCGCGCCGGGCGCCAGTCGGATGCACGCGTGCTGTCCGCTTCGGGTGAGTCCGGATTTGTAAGAGGGGTGACCGCATGAACGTACTGCCAGAGAGGCTGCACCGTCCTGTGCTTGTCCTCAACGCGAGTTACGAGCCGATTAACATCTGCGCCGCGCGCCGCGCGCTGGTGCTGGTGTTGAAAGGATTGGCCTCGGCGGAGGCCCATGCCCCCGGGCAGTTCCATTCCCAGCGCCAGACGGTGCCTCTGCCCAGCGTCATCCGCTTGCTCGAATACCGCCGCATTCCGCATCAGACCAGGGCGCTATCCCGCAAGAACATTCTCATGCGGGACCGTTATACCTGCCAGTACTGCCAGAAGGTATTGAATACGGGCGATCTCACGCTCGACCACGTGATCCCGCGCTCCCGGGGCGGGGAGACGACCTGGGAGAATCTGGTGGCGTGTTGCAACCCCTGCAATAACCAAAAGGGGAATCGGACGCCCGACGAAGCTGGCATGAAACTGTTCCGCCCGCCTCGCCCGTTCAGTGTGCACACAGGCAGGCAACTGATGCGCCTGCTGGCGCGCACCGACGAACAGTGGAAAAAATACCTCTGGTATTGAGCGCTGGCTCGCAGCGCTACATCTTGCCGGCCTTATCCGCCGGGATAGCCGCGGTGGCAGGCCTGGGTTGAGGAGGCTGGCCTTCGCCAGGCTTCTTCGCCTTATCCTTCACGGCATCCTTCTTGATTGGGCTGATGATCACGTGAGCGTTGCGCCCTTCCAGCTTGGGTAAGCCTTCGCTGGCGCCGTGCTCGGCGAGATCCTTCGCAAATCGCAGCAGCAGCTTGCGGCCGAGTTCCGTGTGCGCGATCTCTCGTCCACGGAATTGGACCACGGCCTTCACGCGGTTTCCCTCGGCGAGGAACCGGATGGCGTGGTTCAGCTTGAAGTCGTAATCGTGATCGTCGGTGTTGGGCCTGAACTTCAGTTCCTTCACCTGAATCACGTGCTGCTTCTTCTTCGCTTCTTGTTGCTTCTTCTTTTGCTCGTACTGCCATTGGCCATAGTCCATGGCCTTGGCGACGGGCGGTTCGGCGGTTGGAGACACGACGATCAGATCCAGGCCCAACTCCTGGGCCCGGCGGATCGCGTCGTGCGTCGCCATGATTTGTACGCTTCCGTCGGGGAAGACAGCGCGAACCTCACGGGCCCGGATGCCTTCATTGACGTTATCTCGAACTTTGATGCGCGGACGGGGATACCTGGAAGGAAACATGCGGTGGGTAGTGGTCTAGCTCCAATGGGTAGCCGAACGGATCTCCTTGATTTTCCAGACACAAACACAAACTACCGGCGCATTGCCGGTCCTGTTGTTCGTTCTGGTCGCACTCGTGAGACGCTGAATTCTCAGTCGTTGGCCCCCTGCGCATCAGGATACACCGGAAAGTCAAGCAAATGGAAGCACTTTCAGGCAGAGAGTGGCTTCGGAGGGGCCAGGCGATGCACACTGGGTCCAAGATGGCGAACGCGTTGGCGCTCATGACGGCGGCTGGCGGGATGGGCGAGCCTGTGCTTCCGCTGGTCTTGTTCGTCGTCTTTGCGTCCTCGCTGCTCTTGGCCGAAGCGGCCGAGCGGCTGCACATCCCGGGTATTGTAGGCGGCATGGCGGCCGGAGTTCTGATCGGCCCGTCCGTTTTCGCGCTGGTGCACTACGACGACGTGCTGCGCGCGCTCTCCGAAATGGGAGTCATGTTTCTGCTGTTCCAAGTGGGTCTCGAGGTTAAGCCCAGCGAATTGCTGAAGGTGGGCCGCACGGCATTGCTTGTGGCTGTGCCCGGCGTTGCGCTCCCGTTTGCTGTGGGCTGGCTGATCTTCTCCGGAGCGGGGCGTCCGGCGGCGGAGTCGATCTTCATGGGCGCGGCGATGGTCGCCACAAGCGTTGGCATTACGGCGCAGGTGCTATCCTCGCTCGGCTATCTCGCCCAGCGCGCCAGCCGGGTCATCCTGGCCGCGGCGGTGATCGACGACGTGCTCGGCCTGCTCGTGCTGGCCGCGGTCTCCAGCCTGGGCACTTCTGGGCGGGTGGATTTTATCGGGATCGGCGTCAGCGCGCTCGCGGCGTGCACATTCGTTTTTGCCGTTTTCCGCTTCGGGCCATCCGCCGCCAACCGGATGGTTCCGAAACTGACGAGCCGCATGAAGACCCGCGAATCCGAGTTCGCGGTCGCGCTGCTTTTCCTGCTGGGTATGTCGGCCCTGGCCATGCGGTCGGGCGTCGCCGCCATCGTGGGCGCGTTTCTGGCAGGGATGGCGCTTTCCGATACCGTTTCGGACCGGGTGCAAGTTCTCTCCAAGGGCGCGGGCCGGTTGATGATCCCGTTCTTCCTCGCCGGCATCGGTCTGCAAATGGATCTGAGCCCTTTCCGCAATCCACGAACGCTCGCCCTGGCGATGGCCATTCTCTTCGCCGCAATCCTCTCGAAGGCGGCCGGCTGCGGGTTGGGAGCGTGGAGCCTGGGAGTCCGCGACGCGGTTCGGGTGGGCAGCGGAATGGTTCCGCGCGGCGAGGTTGGCATGGTTGTGGCGCAGGTGGGTCTGAACGCCGGTATTGTCTCACGCGAAGGTTACGGGATAGCGGTTTTCATGGCCGTGATGACGACTGCAATCGCCCCGCTGTTGCTGAAACTGGCATTCGGGAATGTGCATGCGGAGAATCATGCGGTTTTTGACAAAAGTTAACGGTTACTTTGATCGATTTTTGCCACTTTTTGCAACGCTTGCGCTGCTCGTCGCGCCCGCGGTGGCAGAGATCCGGGGGGCGGCTCTGGTCGAGCATCCCCATCCGGGCGTGTTGACCTGGGGGACGGAACTGAAGTTCTGGCCGCTCGCCGGAGGCTCACCCACTGTTTTGAAGACGGGCACGGACTTCGGTCCGGGCGGATGCGCCGCCGACGTCGATGGCGACGGGCGGGACGATCTGATGGTGCAGGAGCGCGCCGGCAGCGGAGCGTTTCTCTGGCTGCGCGCGCCAAAATGGGAGCCGCGCATCATCGAGCGCGAGACCGAGTTTCGCGACTGCCTGCCGTTCGAATTCGACGGACACAAGGGCGTCCTGATCCCGCACTTCAACGCGCAGTTGCGCCTGTACGAGTACCCCAAGCTGCGCGACGGCAAGTGGGAGTACAGCGAGATCTACTCGATCTACACCGCGTCGAAGCAAGGCGGCCTGCTGAGCTTCGACGTGGACGGCGACGGGCTCCCGGATCTGTTCATCGGCAACTACTGGATGCGCAACCCAGGGAAGTGGGAACTGCC
>Ga0302275_10002801_pt1 | contig 18036 bp, 12 predicted proteins | sample III_Bog_N2_2_FD_200229 | JGI IMG/M metagenome (GOLD analysis project Ga0302275, IMG submission 200229) | Peat permafrost microbial communities from Stordalen Mire near Abisko, Sweden - III_Bog_N2_2 | ecosystem: Environmental > Terrestrial > Soil > Wetlands > Peat | place: Sweden: Abisko...
CGACCCCAGCATTCAGCTCGTGGTGGTGGCAACTCCGAATGAGACGCACTACGACCTGGCCACCCAGGCGCTCAGAGCGGGCAAGCACGTCGTCATCGACAAGCCATTCGCGGGTTCAAGTCACCATGCCAGCCAGCTCATCGACCTGGCGCAAAAGTCGGGCCTCGTTTTGGCGCCGTTTCATAACCGCCGCTGGGATGGCGACTTCCTGACGGTGAGGAAACTCCTCCAGAACGGGGATCTCGGACGGCTCGTAACCGCCGAGTCGCATTTTGACCGCTATCGGCCGCTGCTCCGGGAAGGAACCTGGAAAGAATCGGAAGGCCCCGCAAATGGGCTCCTCTTCGATTTGGCGCCGCACTTGGTCGATCAGGCATTCGCGCTGTTTGGTCCGCCAAAGACGGTGACGGCAAGTGTGCGAACGGATCGGAATGACTCGAAGATTGAGGATGCTTTTGATATTGCTTTGGGATATAACGGCCTCATCTACTGGTGCCGGTCGAGTCTCCTTGCTTGTGATCCGGCGCCTCGCTTCCTGCTGCACGGAACCGCGGGCAGCTTCAGGAAGCATGGCGTCGATCCCCAGGAACCGGCACTGGTGGCGGGCGCGAAGGTGCCGAAGCTGGGTGAAGGGGAATGGCTGGTGGAGAACGAAGAAATGTGGGGTGAGCTAACTGTTGCTCCTTCGCTGGCCACCCCGGGAACCTTAGTGAAGACGCGCGTCCGCACAGAATTAGGAGACTATCGTGGATTCTATGCGAATGTCCGTGACGCGGTTCAGGGAAGGACAGAACTCGACGTTACAGCCGCGGTTGGGCGCGACGTAATTCGGGTGCTCGAACTGGCACGATCAAGCTCATCGGAGGGTCGAACGCAAAAGTTCTAGCGAAAGCTGTGGATCGCGCCATACTGACGCGCAGACAGGAAGAGTCGATCGGAATCCGAACCCGGCAATCCTGTGAAGACAGCATCGAGAGGCTGCCGACTGTTGGTTCGATGGTGGGCCCGGAGGGATTTGAACCCCCAACCAAGGGATTATGAGTCCCCTGCTCTAACCGTTGAGCTACAGGCCCAATTTTTCCATAAGCATATGAATTACAATCGCTTATAGTTGTTCGTCAAGGCACAGCTTGGAGCATTTCTGCACCTCGTTCCGATTCTGACAGCCTTCGCGCCTGGCTTCATCCGGCGGCGTTGCATGCCCCAGGACCACACTAATCAACTCTGACCGTCGCCACAGGGTCCGTCAGGAGCCATTTTCGCACTTCAGGTGCCTTGGTCATCAATGTTGCACCTTGACACCCCAGGCCACTGCCTCACCATCGTACTCGAATTCTCCGTGGTGCCCTCCGCGCAGGGAATGAAGCACCCTCACGAATCACAGGATTGTCGTCAGCTCGCCAAATCCATGGGTGTAGGGTTCACCTGATTCGAGATACTACGACCCGGACGGATACAATCACAATCCAGATCGCTTGGAAGAGGAACGGCATGCACTCTCAAGGTCAATTTCGAAAAGCACTGGCAGCGGTCCTTGTCATTCTGGCAGCGCTCGCCATGCCAAAATCCGTGCGCGCCGCCACGGAGTGCCTCGGGACCGGCCACGTGACCTCAACTCAGACAGTCAATAGCTTCCTCCTGGAAAACTGCAACCTCGGCTTGACGCTCACCATAACCGGCGAAAAGTTCAGTGGCCTCGTCTTCGATGACCGTCTCCACAAAACCGAGTTGCCCATTGCAACGCCCTTCGCCATCCTCTTGACCGACGGCACAATCTACAACGCCACCAATCTGGAGCTGGACGGCCAGCCCACAAACCATGTGCTCCTTCCGCGTCCCGACGCATCCCGCCTTGCCGAAAGACTCCGCGGTGTCCAGTTGGACATTCCGCTTGAAACCGTCGACCATTCGTTGCATTTCACCTGGTCGTTGATCCTGCTTGACGGCTCATCCTATTTTCGCCAGCTTCTCACTCTTACAGCTGGCGCCCATGACCTGCCCATCAGCCGCGTTCAACTCGTCGATTTGCCGCTGCCAGGCGCGCATGTCAGCGGAACTGTCGACGGCTCACCTATCATTGCCGGCAATCTCTTCATGGGCCTTGAGCATCCGCTTTCACAAAGTACAGTTACCGCAGGCCGAGCCACCGCATGGATTGACCGCGATCTGCCGCTTCGCGCAGGCCAGGCAGTTACCTATTCGTCGGTGATTGGCGTTGCGCGCAAGGGCCAGATGCGGCGCGACTTCCTCGCCTATCTGGAACGCGAACGCGCTCATCCTTACCGCACATTTCTTCACTACAACTCCTGGTACGATCTAGGCTACTTCACTCCATACGGTGAGGCGGACGCACTTGATCGCGTCAATGCCTTCGGGCGCGAGTTGACTCAAAAGCGCGGCGTCACACTCGACTCGTTTCTCTTCGATGACGGTTGGGACAATCACAGTTCGCTTTGGAAGTTTAACGGCGGCTTTCCCAACGGCTTCGCGAGGGTGAAGCAGGCCGCAGAAACATATGGCGCCGATCCCGGCGTCTGGATGTCCCCGTGGGGCGGCTACTCCGAGCCAAAGCGGGAGCGGATTACTTTTGGCAAGGCCGCCGGTTATGAGATCGTCGACGATGGATACGCGCTTTCCGGCCCCCGCTATTACGCGGGATTCAGAGACGTTTGCCTGGATATGATTCGCCAATATGGAGTGAATCAATTCAAATTCGACGGCACAGGCAACGCCAACTCGGTCTTCAAGGGCAGCCAGTTCGACAGCGACTTCGCCGCGGCAATCCATCTCATCGGAGAACTGCGCGCAGCCAGGCCGGACCTCTTCATCAATCTCACAACCGGAACGTGGCCGTCCCCGTTCTGGCTCATGTATGCAGACTCGATCTGGCGCGGCGGAGAGGACGACTGGACGGCCGGGGTCGGACCGTATCGCGAGCGCTGGATTACCTATCGTGATGCGGACACCTATCGGCGCATCGTGCAAAACGGCCCTCTGTTTCCGCTGAATTCCCTGATGCTTCATGGCCTGATCTATGCCCAGCATCACAAGCAACTCAACTCAGACCCAAGCAACGACTTCCGCAATGAAGTCCGCTCATACTTCGGCACAGGCACCCAACTTCAGGAAATGTACATCACGCCATCGCTGCTGACCGAGGCCAACTGGGACGACCTGGCCGAAGCTGCGAAATGGTCGCGTGCCAATGCAAGCGTACTCAAAGACACGCATTGGATCGGTGGCAACCCTGCCTGGCTCGAAGTCTACGGGTGGGCCTCATGGTCGCGGGAAAAGGCCATCCTGGTGCTGCGCAACCCCAGCGCTAAGCCGCAAACCATGCGCATCAATCTGCGGGATGCTCTTGAATTGCCTCCCGGAGCCGCACAGAACTATTCTGCAAGAAGTCCTTGGAAGTCCGATGCAAGCCGCCCCGCAATCGAGCTTTACGCGCAATCTGTGAACGACTTTCAACTCGCTCCCTTCGAGGTGCTCACGCTTGAGTTGACTCCGGAACGAGCGCCGTAAGCGCGTTCGTATGATCGGAAGGAACGAATGTCCTCTCCAACGCTTCTCATCATGGCCGCCGGCATGGGCACCCGCTACGGCGGTTTGAAACAGATCGATCCCGTTGGGCCCGGCGGCGAAACCATCCTTGAGTATTCGATCTACGACGCACTGCGCGCCGGCTTCGGCAAAGTCGTCTTCGTCATTCGCCGGGACATTGAGCAGCCCTTCAAAGAGTCGATTGGATCTCGATTTGAAGCGCGCATTCCCGTCGAATATGTCTTCCAGGAACTGGACGAGTTGCCGCCGGGCTTCTCGGTTCCGTCCTGCCGGTCCATGCCCTGGGGCACCACGCACGCCGTTCTCATGGCCGCCGGCATCATCGATGAGCCGTTCGCTGTCATCAATGCCGACGATTTCTATGGCGCGGAGAGTTACCGCGTGTTGGCCCAGCATTTGCATTCAAGTACGCCCGATTACGCAATGGTGGGATTTGTTTTGCGCGAAACGCTCTCCGACTTTGGATCGGTCGCGCGCGGCGTTTGCCGTTGCAATCCAAAAGGCTACCTTGACGGAATTGAAGAGCTCACCTGCATTGAACGCGTTGGCGACCATGCCAGAAACACCGATGGCAAAGGACAAGTAACAAGTCTTACCGGCGACGAAACCGTTTCAATGAACATGTGGGGATTCACGCCGCGGGTCTTCCCCCAATTGCGCCAACTGTTTGAAGAGTTCCTTGATTGCAATGGAACTGATTTGAAAGCGGAATGCTACCTGCCCAAGGCGGTGAATCGGCTGGTTGCCGAAGGCCAGGTTCGAGTCAAGGTCCTGCGCTCCCGCAGTGCGTGGTTCGGCGTCACCTACCGCGAAGATCGCCCGTGTGTCTCTCATGCAATCGGCAGCCTCGTAGAAGCGGATTCCTACCCGCGAAAGCTCTGGTCATGAGCTCTGGCCGCCAAATCGGGAGTGTCGTTCGCCAGTTTCAGGTTTCTGGTGAATTCGTTTCTGCTGAGCCCTTCGGCAGCGGACACATCAATGAATCCTGGCGTGTCGTTGTTCGAGAGGCAGGCAAGCCGCTTCGCTTTCTCCTGCAGCGAATGAACACCAGCATCTTCACCCGCCCCGTCGCGCTCATGCAGAACATTGAGCGGGTCACGGCACACCTCGCGAAGCAAGTTGAAGGCGAACCCGACCGAGATCGGCGCGTGCTTACGTTGATTCCCACTGTCGATGGCCGCGCCTGGCATGAAGACTCCATTGGCGCGTATTGGCGCATGTACCGTTTCATCGAAGGTGCTCGCTCGTTCGATTCCCTCGATTCGCCGGATCAGGCGTTTCAGGCTGCCCGCGCATTTGGACGATTCCAGCAGCAACTTACCACGCTACCATTGCCGCGTTTGCACGACACCATTCCGGAGTTTCACAACACGCCCCTACGGTTTGCGGCGCTCGTACGCGAAATCGAATCCGATGCCGCTGGCCGTGCGATTGTTGCAATGCCGGAGATTGAATTTGCTCTCTCGCGGCAATCCATTACGGCCAAGCTGCTCGATGCGAATCTTCCGGAACGCATCACGCATAACGACACCAAGATCAACAATGTCCTGCTCGACGACGCCACAAACGAAGGAATCTGCGTCATCGATCTCGACACCGTCATGCCCGGCCTTGCGCCCTATGACTTTGGCGACATGGTGCGGACGGCAACCAGTCCCGCAGCGGAAGATGAGCGCGACCTCTCACGCGTCGAAATGCAGTTTGATTTCTTCGAAGCGCTGGTTCGCGGATATCTAAGCTCTGCGGGCGAATTCCTGACCAAAGAGGAAAAACATCTCCTCGCATTTTCAGGAAAGCTAATCACGTTTGAAATCGGCATGCGCTTTCTCACCGACTTTCTTCAGGGCGACACCTACTATAAGGTGCATCGTGACGGGCACAACCTGGACCGATGCCGTACGCAGTTCAAACTGGTTGAGTCGATCGAGAGACAGGAAGAGAAGATGAATCGGTTTGTGGAGGTCGCTGGATAGAACAAACGTTCCGTTCCCTCTAACCTGAATCTCTCACAGGAAGCGAGTCAAGCCTGAGAGCCGATTGATGCGATGAGGCGATGAGAAGGCGAACGAAAAGAGACCCGCATATCTTATTGAATTGGTATGACTTAGGGTGGATAAAGGCGAAGATTAGGCAAAATCGAATTGGCCCATTTTTCTGCGTCGGACCCCCGGAGTGCGAATAGATTTGCTTCGGGAAATGCTCGCTTCGCCTGCGTTTCGCGTAGCCGGGTGGATTCCGCGCTGGTATCCATAGTTCCAATTGTGCGCCTTCGTAGTGTAATTATCGGCAAAACAGAAGGCGTTTTTTGCGCCGGTTGAGATTCGGCCCTTAATAGGCGTCGCTGAGTGTGCGGAAGCAGCTCTGCGAGAATAGTCGTGAATGCTAACTTTGCAAAATGCCGGAAAGCGGTTTGGCCCCCGCGTACTGTTTCTTGAAGCCAACTGGCTGATCCGGGCGCGCGAAAAGACCGCTTTGGTGGGCGCCAATGGGACCGGCAAATCCACGCTGATGAAGGTGCTCGCCGGCCTTGAGACGCTGGACTACGGCCAGGTGCAGCAGACCCGTGGCATGAGCATCGGCTACCTGCCGCAGGAGGGGCTGCGGCTCACCGGGCGCAGTGTCTTTGAAGAGTGCCTGACAGTCTTTGACGAGCTGCGCGATATGGAAAAGGAGATCGAGCATCTGGCCGGGCAGTTGGCTGTTCTCGATCACGCTGGCCCCGAATATGAAGCGGCTGCGGAGCGCTATTCCATGCAGCAGGAGCGGTTTCACGCGCTGGACGGCTACGCACTCGACGCGCAGGTGGGTAGCGTGCTCACAGGGCTCGGCTTCGGCAAGGAGGATTGGGCGCGGCAGACGGATGAGTTTTCCGGAGGCTGGCAGATGCGCATCGCACTGGCCAAACTGCTGCTGGCCAAGCCCAATCTGCTGCTGCTCGATGAGCCCACCAACCACTTGGATCTTGAAACTCGTAACTGGCTCGAGGACTATCTCAGGACTTATCCCTTCGGTTACATCCTTATCTCGCACGATCGGTATTTTCTCGATGTGACGATCGATCGCACGGTGGAGATATGGAACAAGCGCCTGAATATCTATCAGGGCAACTACACCAAATACCTCAGCCAGAAAGACGAGCGGCGGACGCAGCTCGAGGCCGCTTACCGTAATCAGCGCATCCAGATCGAGCATCTGGAGGCGTTCATCAACCGCTTCCGCGCTCAGGCCACCAAGGCAAAACAAGTACAAAGCCGCATCAAAGAGCTGGAAAAGATCGAGCGAATCGAGATTCCCGAAGAAGAGCCGGTGATTCATTTCAAGTTTCCCCAGCCGCCGCCTTCGGGGCGCACTGTGGTTGAGGCTGAAGGGCTGGCGAAGAGTTACGGCGCCAAGCATGTGCTCAAGGACGTGCGGTTCACAATTGAGCGCGGCGACCGGGTGGCACTGGTCGGCGTGAACGGCGCGGGCAAGTCGACGCTGATTAAACTGCTGACCGGCGACGAAGCTCCGACAGCGGGCCAGGTGAAGCTGGGCCACAACGTCGTCAGCGAGTACTTTGCGCAGGACCAGTACAAGGTGCTGAATGGCGACGCGCGGATGCTGGACGACATCAGCCAGGCCGCGCTCAAAGTGCCGGAGCAGGCGCTTCGCTCATTGCTGGGCTGCTTCCTCTTCTCCGGCGACGACGTGTTCAAACCGCTCGGCGTGCTCTCCGGCGGCGAGCGCAACCGCTACGCCCTGGCGCGGATTCTGGTTTCGCCGTCGAATTTCCTGCTTCTCGACGAGCCCACCAACCACCTGGACATGCGCGCCAAGGACGTGCTGCTTGAGGCCATCGCAGCCTTTTCAGGTACGGTGGTTTTCGTTTCGCACGACCGCTACTTTATTGACCGGCTGGCTACGCGGGTGATGGAAGTGGAAGGCGGCACGGTGATCAGCTACGAGGGTAACTACGAGGACTACCTGCGGCGTAAAGAGGGGATTGCAGCCGGCAGCGCTTTCGAAGAGGCAATGCCAAGGGTTCAGGCGCAGCAGACTGCGAAGGCTGCGCCGGCTGCGGTGATTGAAGTCCCAGCGGAGGATTCTTCGGGCAAAGACCGCACGCGCCGCCTCAATCCAATCAAGCAAAAGCAGATGGAGGAACGCTGCGCCTTTCTGGAAGAAGAGACGCCGCGGATTGAGTCGGCAATCCGCCACACCGAGGAGCAGTTGGGCGTTTATGTTTCGGCGGCGGAGACGGAGCGGCTGACGAAGCTGGCTGAGGATCTGCGCGCGCAATTAGAGACATTCACGGCTGAGTGGGAAGAGCTGATGACGCAACTGGGTGGGCAGGCCGCAGTGTCTTAAGCGGCCCTTGTCAACCGGTTGAAAATCGCGGTAGACATGACGAAAAATGCAGCAGGAACGGTGTCTTTAGGGTGTTTTCCGATCTCATGAGGCGAAATTATCGGCAAAACTCCCGCGGTAGAGCCAAACCCAAGCCCCGGGGACAAATCAGCTTGCCTTAGACGGGAAGGGGGTGGATCCAGTAGAATTGAGCATAATAGCTCACGTTTAGCAATGAACCGCCTCGCGCTGTCGGGCCTATTGGCCCCGCTATTGCCTGCATGAGGGATGTGCCACGGGCCGCTGCTTCGAATAAAACTCAGGAGTCTTGCCGTTTTGCCACTGCGTCTCGCAACGTACCTTCGTCGCCTCGCCTCTGCCCGTCCTCTTTGCACACTCACTGCCCTTGTTGTGCTGGTCGCTCTTGGGCCAATGGCCAGCGCGCGCAGCGCCGAGCACCACGGGCACCCTCGTCTCCACGCGATGAGGCACATGCTCAAGAACATTGGCCTGCCTGGCATGGGTTTCATCTCCGACGAAGATGCGCCGGAGGATGGCCAGAAGTATGAGCTCAAGCTCGCGCGGCAGGGTGGCGAGATCATCGACGTCATTTACCGGGTCGGCGATACATATATCCCCGATGCTCTCGACCAACTCAGCCATTTCCTGCGGGACAGCCACAACGACGAGGTCAAGAGCTACGATCCCCGCACTTTCGACGTGCTCCACACGATGCTTGCGAAGTTGAATCGACCGACCAGCGTCATCGAGATTCTTTGCGGCTACCGAACAAAGGAGACGAACGATGCTCTGCGCGAGAGTGGAACCACGAACGCAGCCGAACACTCACAGCATATCGAAGGCAATGCGCTGGATATCCGGGTTCCTGGCATTCCAGTGGTGGAGTTGCGGGACGCTGCGCTTTCACTCGGCGCTGGCGGCGTGGGTTATTACCCTAAAAGTCAATTCATCCACGTAGACACTGGTCCTCTCAGGGAGTGGACCTTTTCACCGCACCGCATCCTGCACTCTCACCGCCGCCGCAGTTCGTGACGCCGCTGTCCCGCCCAGCGAATGACAATCAGTGTTCATTGTCCGCTCAGGATGGCGGGGTGCTTTCGTTGGTCGTTCAGCGAACACCATGCATTTTCATGGGTGGTTGAAATCCCTTCGAGTTGGCCGATAAGACAGTCTTTATAGGTCGTCGTGCATAATCGAAATACGATGGCTTTATTGTGGAATCCCGAGAGCTGGTCGCAGCGGCTGGCTGAACTTGAAGCGCAGAGCGGCGACCTGAAGGAAGCTCCGCTGCGGCGCGATGTGCGGTCGCTGGGCATGCTGCTGGGCGAGGTGCTGCGCGAGCAGGCCGGCGAAGAACTGTTTGCCGATGTGGAAGCGCTGCGGCAGGGGACGATTCGGCGGCGCGACGCCGAAGCGCACGGACTGGACGAAGAGGCTGCGCGGCACGCGGCTAATGCGCTTGAACTGGTACATGCGCTTCCCGTCGAGCAAGCCATCCTGCTGACGCGGGCCTTTGCATTCTACTTTGAGCTCATCAATCTGGCAGAAACCAATCATCGCAAGCGGCGGCGCATTGCGCTGCGGCTGAGCGGGCAGGCTGGACGGCAGCGCGGGTCGCTGGCCGGGACTTTGTCGGCGATGCGGCGGGTGGGCATCGGCGCGGACGAGGCTCTGGATTGGCTGAAGCGCGTGCTGATTGTTCCCGTGTTCACTGCGCATCCGACGGAGGTGGCGCGGCGGTCGGTGATGTTCAAGCGGCGGCGGATTGGGGATTTCCTGGCCACGCTGGATCGGATTCCCGTGCCTGAGCAGGACCTGGCACGGCTGGAACAACTGGTGCTGGCGGAGATTACGAGCCTGTGGCAGACGGATGAGGTGCGGTCGCGCCGGCCGACGGTGTACGACGAGATCAAGATGGGGCTGGACTACTACGATGTTTCGATCTTCGAGACATTGCCCAGCTTGTACCGCGAGATCTCGGAGGCGCTTCAGGCGTCGTATGGGCTGGAGATTGAGGCGCTGGCACTGCCGCTGGTGCTGCAATTCGGCTCGTGGATCGGCGGCGACCGGGACGGCAACCCTTTTGTGACGCCGCAGGTGACGCGGGACTCGATTCAACTGGCGCGCGGCCATCTGCTTCTCTACTACCAGCGGCAATTGCAGGAGATTATCGACCTGCTGACCACGAGCGCACAGCAGAGGCCGGTGAGCGTGGCGCTGCTGCAGCGGCTGGAGGCGTACGTCGCGCAGGTGCACACGCCCGAGGCGCAGGTGTTCGGCGAGCAGTACGAGTTCGAGTACTATCGGCGGTTCATTATCTGCGTGAAGGCGCGGGTCCTGAGGACGATGGAGCATCCTGGGCCAGCAGGCGCCCCTCTGCCGGTGACTTCTTACACGCTGGCGCAGGGGCAGGAACAACTGGCGCAGGTGTTGCCGGCTTACTGCTCGGTGGAGGAGTTCCTTGACGATCTGGAGACGCTGCGGGCGTCACTGGCTGAAAATCGTGGGCTGCGGATTGCACGGACGCTGGTGGATCCGCTGATATTGCAGGTGCGCACGTTTGGGCTGCACCTGCATACGCTCGATATCAGGCAGCATGCGCGGGTGCATGCGTCGGCGCTGCAGGAAGCGATTAGCGATACGATTGCTCCGGTGTTGCCGGCGCACCTCTCCCATGAAGCGGCGGACGTGCTGGAGACGTTTCGCGCCGTGGCTGAGATCAAGAATGGGTGCTCGCCGGAGGCGATTCGGCAATACGTGATCAGTGGCGCGGCGACGGTGGAGGATGTGCTGGCAGTGGTGCGGCTGGCGCGGCTGGGCGGGGTCAAGGTCGAAGGCTCGGGACGAGATCCAGGTTTGATGCCCGTGCCGCTGTTTGAATCGATTGACGATTTGCGGCAGGCTCCGGCGGTGTGCCGGGAGCTGTGGGCGCGGCCGGACTATCGCAAGCTGATGGCAACCTGGGATCACTGGCAGGAGATCATGCTGGGCTACTCCGATTCAAACAAGGACGGCGGCATGTTGACCAGCACGTGGGAGATCTTCCGCGCGCATCGCGACCTGCACGTTGTGGCCCGCGACGCAGGCGTGAAACTGCGGCTCTTCCACGGCCGCGGCGGCACGGTTGGACGCGGCGGAGGGCCGACGCATCGCGCCATTTTTGCCCAGCCCATGGACTCCTTCGACGGGCAGTTACGCATTACGGAGCAGGGCGAGGTGCTGAACTTCAAATACGCCGACGAAGTGTTGGCGGAGCGCAATCTTGAGTTGATGATTGCGGCCTCGCTCGATGCGCTGGCGCGGCCCAACGCACGCGACCCGGAGGGGCATTTTACCGGCGTGCTCAAGCCTGAGTGGGAGGCGGCGCTCAACGAGCTTTCGGAGCTTTCTTACGGCTTTTACCGCAAGCACATTCTCGAAGACCCGGACGTGGTGACGTACTTTGAGGAGTCGACGCCGGTGGGCGAGCTGGAGAATGCAAAGATCGGTTCGCGGCCTTCGCGACGCAAGGCTTCGCCTTCGCTTGCGGACCTGCGCGCGATTCCATGGGTGTTTGGCTGGACGCAGTCGCGGCTGCTGGTGCCGGCATGGTTCGGCGTGGGGTTCGCGCTTGAGCAGTTTCTGGCGCAATCGGGCGCGTTGGAGCTGCTTCAAACCATGGCGGGGGAGTTTCCGCTGTTTATCGATTTGCTGCGCAACGTGGAGATGGCCCTGGGCAAGGTGGACCTGGCCACGGCGCGGCTTTACTCCTCATTGGTTCAGGACCCGAAGATCCGCGAGCGCATTTACGACTTGTTCGACGCTGAGTTTCATCGCACTGTTCGCGCCGTGCTGGCCGTGCTTCGGCAAACGGAGTTGCTTGAGACGAACCAGGTGCTGGCCCACTCGATCAAGCTACGGAATCCGTATGTGGATCCGATGCACCTGATCCAGGTGGATATGCTGAGGCGGAAGCGGTCCGGGGAAGATACGCCCGAAGTCAACCGGGCAATCGCGGCGACGATCAGCGGGATTTCGGCAGGGCTGAGGAATACGGGCTGATAAAAGCAGCTACTAGCTGCTAGTTTCTAGCTCTGGCGTTGCCCCCTCGATTTCGATACGCACTGCTGTGAAACGAAGGCGGGCCTTGAGGGCCCGCCTTCGTTTGGGATCAGGTTAGCGCTGGCGAGTGTTGGCGAGGGCCCGAAGGATTGTGCGGGTATTCTTGTTCATCACTTGACGAAGGTACATGGTGATGGCGAACAGGATGACCAGGAAGAAGAGGTCCACGCGAAGAAGCGAGTGCAGAAGCCCGGGCAGGTCGTCTGGGCGCATATGCATGTGCATCCAGATGAAAACGACGACGGCGAGGATGGCGAGCACGCCAACGATGATGCGGGAGGTTCGTTCAGACCGGTCGGCGGCGGCCAGGGCTTGCTGGACAAAGGCGAGTTCTGCGTTGGCATTTTCTGAGTTAGGCTGCTGGTGTTCGGGGCTCATGCTGGTTTCCTTTCAAGGGTAAGGTGTTTGCGAAGGGTGGTAACTCCGTAATTGAGACGCGACTTGGCGGTGCCGATCGGAATCTCAAGGATGGCGGCAGTTTCTTCAAGCGAGAGGTCGTGCTGGTAGCGGAGAAGGAGGACGGCTCGGCTGGCGGGCGAGACGTGATCGAGTAGCGTCAGGAAGGCCTCGTCGGGTGGCTCGCCGATGGTCGCGTTGAGGGTAGTGAGGCTTTCAGGGGTCGCGTCGTCAAGCGGTTGCCAGCGCCGGGCGTGATTGAGATGCGTGAAGGCAATGCGCGAAGCGATCCGGAAAGTCCATGGGCGGAAGACGGCCGGTTCGCGCAGGAACGGGAGCTTGCGAAAGATCTGGAGCGAAGTCTCTTGCAGAATGTCATCGGCGAGTTCCGGTCCAGCGAGACGGGTGATATAGCGGCGCAGCGGCACATAGGCGTCCCGGAGAAGCTGTTCCAGCGCGGCCCGGTCACCTGTCTGGGCGAGCAGGACCAGGAAGGTCTGGTCGGGCGTCGGTGGCTCATCCGGTTCGGTTCGGGTGTGCATACTTGAAAGAGGCTTCGGAGCGACTGAAAGTTCGGTTCCGGCGAATAAATAATTGTGAGAAACGGGGTCTCTGTCTAGTGCATCGCAGCATGAACTGCCACGTGCAGGCCCATGATCAGCGCAGTGGCCAGAATTCCGGCTGCGACTGGGCCGCGTTTGCGCCACAGCAGCACGGTTGCGACGGCGAAGATCGCTTCCGGAATCATGATGACCGTGAGCCAATATGGCCATGACGCGTGCCCATATCCTAGTTCCGGAAACATCAGGGAAATGAGGCGCAGAAGTGGAAATGCGCATCCCGCCACAAACAGTGCGGACAATGCTCCCAAAGTTATTCCGAGTGCTTTTCTTCCCGTGTTGTTCATTCCTGCCTCCTTTGCCGGTCTCTTCAAATTCATCCGAAAAACGCTTGCCGCATGGCGCAGAATCGCCGTTACGCTTCCCAGCGCCCAAAACAACGCCGCCCAGTCCCCATCAACGAAGTCGAGCTCGTGCAGCATGGCGGTGGCCCATTGGCGGCTCTCCTCGGGAACAAGGCGAAGCACGGCCTTGAGCAGGCCAGCAGCCAGTTTGCGCGGCGCTCCCATCAGAGTTCCGCCAGACCCAGAGCTACCTGGCCAAGACCGCCTGTGGCTTGCTCCGGTGCGTTCGCCCTGGCGAACCGCAGACCTTCCGGCGTGAACCGGTACATGTGCCGCGGAGGCTTCCCTGGGTCGGCGATCTCCCACTGGGTTTCCAGCAGCTTCCGCTCAGCGAGCCGCATGAGGATCGGATACATGGTGCCGGACTTCAGGCCGGTGGTGCGGCTGAGGTCGTAGCCATACTTCCATTCCTCGGGCCGCTCGAGGAAAGCATCGAGAGTCAGGATGGTTTGCGGGGACATACGCAGCTTCATGAAATGAAACTCTACATATGTAGAATTTGATTGTCAACGGTTGTTTTGCTCCCAGCGGGAGAAGTTCGGGTTATTGGCCCTTATCCAGTCTGATCGCGGGTTGGGTGAGTCCCGGGATGATCGAGAAATACTCGCACGTTCGGGCGACGGTAATCCGTAACGCTATCAGTTCAGCGTAGTCTTTTCCAATCCAGGCCGGCGCAAACTGTTTTCGACTCGGTCCATTTAGATTGCGCAAATTCCGATTCCCCCTTCACCGGCTCATCCATTACCATTCTCCCGCATCTTCCCGCGAGGATTTCGTATGTTCAAAGTTGCTGTCCCGCTTCTCCATGTCTCTAATTCCGCCGCGGCCGAGAACTTCTACTGCACCCAGCTCGGCTTCCAAAAAGACTTCGCCCATCGCGTCGACGAAGAACATCCCGAACCCTGCTACCTGGGCCTTAGCCGCGATCGAATCTGGCTCATCGTCTCCTCGTATCCGGGAGACGGTGTCGCCGGCGGTGTGGCCAACATCCTCGTGGACAACGTTGACGCGCTCCACGCCGAGTTCGTCGCCAAGGGCGTCCCCATCGACACGCCGCCCATCAATCAGACCTGGGGCAGCCGCGAAATGTACGTCAAGGATGCCGACCGCAATTGTCTGCGCTTCATCCAGGCCTGACCCCCAACCGCTCCTTGGAGGTCTCTCCCGGTTGCGCATCGTGGCAAACCCCTGATGTACACTGGCTGGACAGTCCGACCTTTGAACCTCCTCGACGAGACCGCGCGTGCTATGAAAACATCGAGAGGTTTGCGGAAGATCGTCGAAAGATTCCGCTCGCACCAGGCCTCACTGGCCGCATCCACGGCCACACCCAAAGAAGGAATGGCGCCTATCTTATGAGAACGACAACCACCGCAACCCATACCAGGCCATTGACCAAAAACAAGCACCTCATTCGCTGGGTCGAAAAGATGGCTGCGCTCACCACGCCTGACACCATCCACTGGGTCGACGGCAGCGAGCAGGAGAACAAATGGCTGTGCGGCGAATTGGTCGCGGCGGGCACCTTCATCAAACTGAATAAAGAGAAGTGGCCGGGATGTTTCTACGCGCGATCCGATCCCAGGGATGTCGCCCGTGTCGAAGAACGCACGTTTATCTGTTCCCTCTCGAAAGACAGCGCCGGGCCAACCAACAACTGGGAAGACCCCTACGTCATGCGCCGCCGTCTCAAGGGACTCTTTTCCGGTTGCATGCGCGGCCGCACCATGTATGTGCTCGCCTTCAGCATGGGCCCCATCGGCTCGCCCATGTCGCAGATTGGCGTCCAGCTTACCGATTCCCCTTATGTCGTCGTGAATATGCGCATCATGGCGCGTATCGGGCTACCCGTTCTGGCCGAAATCGACAGGGACGAAAAGCGCGTGGTGCCCTGCATGCACTCCGTCGGTGCGCCCCTCGAACCCGGTCAAAAGGATGTGCCGTGGCCCTGCAACGACGAGAAGTACATCGTGCATTTTCCCGAAACCCGCGAGATATGGAGCTACGGCTCAGGCTACGGCGGCAACGCCCTGCTCGGAAAAAAGTGCTTTGCCCTGCGCATCGCCTCGAACATCGCCCGCGATGAAGGCTGGATGGCCGAACACATGCTCATTCTCGGCCTCGAATCCCCCACGGGCGAAAAGACCTACATGGCTGCGGCGTTTCCCTCCGCATGCGGCAAGACCAATCTCGCCATGATGGTGCCGCCTCCCGCCTTCGACGGCTGGAAGGTCTGGACCGTCGGCGACGACATTGCCTGGATCAAGCCCGATGCGAACGGCCAACTGCGCGCCATCAATCCCGAAGCAGGCTTCTTCGGTGTCGCGCCCGGCACCAGCCCCAGGACCAATCCCAATGCGGTCGCCACGCTGCGCAAGAACACGATCTTTACAAACGTCGCTCTCACTCCCGACGGCGGCGTGTGGTGGGAAGGCATGACCGACGAGCCTCCCGCTGAGCTCCTCGACTGGCGCGGCGAGCACTGGACGCCGGAGATCGGCAAAGCCACCGGCAAACCCGCGGCCCATCCCAATGGACGCTTCACCGCGCCCGCATCGCAATGCCCGGTGATCGACCCCAACTGGGAAGATCCCAACGGCGTACCCATCAGCGCCTTCATTTTCGGTGGCCGCCGTTCCTCGACCATCCCGCTCGTCTATCAGGCCTTCAACTGGAGCGCCGGCGTCTACATCGGCGCCACCATGGGCTCTGAAACCACCGCGGCAGCCGCAGGCGCGGTCGGCAAGGTGCGCCGCGACCCCATGGCCATGCTGCCCTTCTGCGGCTACCACATGGGCGACTACTTCCGTCACTGGATCAAGATGCAGCGCACGCTCACTTCCACGCCGCGCATCTTTCATGTGAACTGGTTCCGCAAGGATGAAGATGGCAGATTCCTGTGGCCCGGCTTCGGCGAGAACATGCGCGTGCTCAAGTGGATCGTCGATCGCGTGCGCGGACGCGCTCAGGGCAAGGAGACTCCCATCGGCTGGACCCCGCACTACGAAAACATGGAGTGGACCGGCCTCGATTTCTCACGCGAAAAATTTGCGCAGTTACAGGAAGTCAACCGCGCCGCATGGCGCACCGAACTCATTGGCCACGAAGAGCTGTTCATCGACCTGCATGACCACCTGCCGCCGGAGATGATCTACGAGCGCGAACTGCTGATCTGCCGCATTTGACTTGTCTGCCGCATGCGAGTTGCCCCCTCGCGATTCCTGAAGCCCTGCGCTCAAATTGGCGAACACCGGCCTGGGGCGCTTTGGCTTCGTCGATGCGATTCATCCTTCAGGCAACTGGTATAACTCCGATTTCCTGGGCGTCGATTTGAGCATCTCACTTCTGATAGCGGAGAATCTTCGCACTGAGCGGGTTTGGAACACTCTTATGAGCAATCCGGAGCCCGTAAACGTAATGCGATTGATGGCGTATCAATAGCTCTGCGTCCCCGGGCGAGAATTGGAGAAGTTTCGATGACCAGGGTAAGCAGTAAGTGGGGCATGAACCGGCGCGAGATGCTCGCAGCGCTGGCCGCGGCGGCCGGATGCGCCCTTGCACCCAGGGGTATGGCCTTTACGAGTGAGCCGTGGAAACCGAGCAAGGAAGATGAGGCATTCCTTGACGATCTGGAGCGGCAAGGCTGTCTCTTTTTCTGGGAGCAGGCCAGCCCAAAAACAGGCCAGATTCTCGATCGCGCGCGCAACGACCTGACTGGCAGCCGCGATCCGCGAACCATGGCCAGCATAGCGTCCACGGGGTTCGGCTTGACTGCGCTGTGCATTGCCGATCGCCGCGGCTATCTGCCTCATGCGCAGGTAGTCGAGCGGGTCAGGACGACGCTGGACTGGCACCTGAACAGCATGCCGGAAGTGCATGGCTTCTTCTATCACTTCACCGATATTGAGACCGGAAAACGCGTGAAAGGCGTCGAGCTATCTTCGATCGACACGTCGCTGCTCCTGTGCGGCATTCTGACTGCCGGCGCGTATTTTCAGGATGAAACCATCCATTCTCTGGCACAACAAATCTACACTCGCGTCGACTGGCCGTGGATGCTGAACGGCGGCACGACCTTTTCGATGGGCTGGCATCCAGAGTCGGGGTTTCTCGACGCTCGCTGGGCGCACTACTGCGAGCTGATGATGATTTATCTCCTTGCCATTGGGTCTCCCTCCCACCCGATTCCGCCTGAGTATTGGAGCAGCTTTACCCGCCCGATCATCCATTACAAGGGTTTCGACTACATCAGCGGCAACGACCCCATCTTCACCCATCAGTATTCGCAGGCGTGGTTTGACTTTCGCTTTAAGCGCGACAGCTACGCCGACTACTTTGGGAATTCGATAACGGCCACCCGCGCACACAAAGCGTTCTGTCTCTCTTATCCAAAGTGGTACAACGAAGACTACTGGGGCGTAACAGCTTCGGACTATGAAGGGGGCTATACCGCATGGGGTGGGCCACCGGCCCAGGGCCCCCTCGATGGAACTGTCGTGCCATCCGCCGCGGCGGGATCGCTGGCCTTCCTGCCTGGGGATTGCCTCTCTGTCCTGCGCGCCATGCGGTCAAAATGGGGAAAACACGCCTGGGGACGCTATGGCTTTGTCGACGCCTTCCATCCCGCTGCCAACTGGTATGACGCCGATGTCCTTGGAATCGAT
>Ga0302275_10002806_pt1 | contig 18006 bp, 21 predicted proteins | sample III_Bog_N2_2_FD_200229 | JGI IMG/M metagenome (GOLD analysis project Ga0302275, IMG submission 200229) | Peat permafrost microbial communities from Stordalen Mire near Abisko, Sweden - III_Bog_N2_2 | ecosystem: Environmental > Terrestrial > Soil > Wetlands > Peat | place: Sweden: Abisko...
AGGGCTTTCCCTTATTCGATCCCGCCCCACAACATTATCCCGAAGATGCCTGGGTTCGACCCCACGAAGCCGCCATCCAAACTTCAATGAAGCGCACGGGACTCGCCATGGCGGGGATCGCGGCGGGCGTCGCACTGCTCTTGGCGCTCGCCAGAAGACGTTCAAGCGGCTAATGAAGGAACGGCAGCACAAATGAAACAGTGGTTTTGGAAAACACGGGCGGCACTGTCTCTCGTAGCGCTTGTGGTGATTTCTCAGCACATTGCTGGCCCGGGTCGAACTGGGGGGACACGCATGATGAGGTGACGGTATAGACCGGCAACCCCACGCACTCCCGAGGCATCGCCAAACCGTTCCAGAAGGAGAAAGGTGCTGGCAAGTGATTGCACCATATAGGTTTATTCGCCCACTCCCCAACCTGCCCGATTTCTGGGACAATAGACTAGACAGTAGGCCCTCCCGTAGCGCCTCTCCGTCCCTAGAACTGCGTTGCGCAGAAAGCTGGAACTCCCATGGAAACCGCAAATCCAACCATTGCCGTCCCAGCCCCGACGCCAGTGCTGTCGGCGGTCATTGCCCAAAGCAAATCCCTGCAAGGCTCCGTCCTGGTCCTCATCCAGTTCGACGTTTGCGAAGAGATCAACCTCGATGCCCTGCGCGACATCTTCGGAGCGCGCCGCCAGGAGGCCAGCTTCAAGCACAATGCTCCCGGATACGTCCGCTTCGAGCGCGCTCCCGTGGTCGAGCCGGTTGAGCCGCTGGTGCTGGAGAGTGGGGAGCGCCTCGACGTCCAGATCAAGTACTACGATTACGGCGTGCTCAGTGTCGTCTTTGAGCTGCCCTTTGCTGGAGACTGGGACACGCTCGTCCGGCTCGCCAGCCGTTGGGTTTGGGATACTGACTTCACCAGCTTTGCGCAGAAGATCGTCAAGCAGAAGATCGACCGCGCTCGTCCGGCACTGGTGAAACTCTATGACAGCTGGCTGCATGAAGACTATTTCGTCTTTCACGTGCGCGATATTGCCGGAAATCCGTCTGCGTCTGAACTTCTTACCTCTCACGGAGGACGCATCGCGCAAATCGTGCGCGGCGAAAACATGCCGCTCTCCGAAGGCGAGCAGCAAGAGGTGATGCAGTCCAAGATTTCTTATTATCCGAACGACCTCGCCGTCATCAGCTGGAACGGCGCGTTTCTCTACGATTCGACCGCTGGCGCGGAAACCGTAATCCAACTTCTCGAATACGCGAATTCCCAGCTCCTCGAATTTCGCCATTACGACGAGCTGCTGACGCGCGAACTGAAGAGCGTCTACGACTTCATGGACAGTGGCTCAACCGGGATCTGGGCGCGCTGGAAGACGGCGAAACGCGCGACCCGCCTGCATACTGTCCTGCTCGATGTGGACGAACTGACGGAGCGCGCCGACAACGCCATCAAATTTCTAAGCGACATGTTCTCGGCCCGCCTGTATAAAGTAGCCGCGTCCAAGATCGGCGTCACGGACTACAAAGACCTGGTCAACCAGAAAGTCCACACCGCCGAAGAACTCTACCGCTTCATGGTCGACCAGTTCCATCAAAGCCGCGCCTTCGTGCTCGAGCTGATGGTCGTCATCATTCTGATCATCGATTTGATCTGGCTGTTCAAGGGCAGCACTCCGATCTAATTGGGCTTTGCATCCCGAAACGCAAAAATGCCCGGGATTCTTGCGAACTGTTTCTCGCAAACCCGGGCACTTTGTTGATACTCAGAGATCGTTTTTTCAGACGATCGGTGGCGTTACCTTAGACTGCGGTAACGTTCTCCGCTTGCCAGCCTTTGGGGCCCTTGGTCACGTCGAACTGCACGGTTTGGCCTTCTTGCAGGCTCTTGAAGCCGCCAGCTTGAATCGCGGAGAAATGCACGAAAACGTCTTCGCCATTTTGACGGCTGATGAAGCCGTAGCCCTTGGCGTCGTTAAACCACTTCACTGTTCCTTGTTCTGCCATTGATGTTCCTATTCTTGTTTCTTGATTGAAATGTGCTGAGAAGATTCGCTGCTTGTAGAGGGGGTGGCGCTGGTTGGCGGTACCGACCTTCAACTCACTGTGAGTCCTTAGCGACTTCTAGGCTAGCATAAGTGCAGCCTGAAATGCTAGCGGAGATTTGGGCTGGGGCTATCTGCTCAGTTTGCTGAACCCCTTGACCACGAAGAACACTAAGGCGCACCAAGGAAAACTGCCAGCGATTTAGTTATCTCAGGTCCGCGAGTGCGTCCCAATGGATAGTTCTATGTTTCTGATTTATATGATACTTGGCGACATAAAATTGCTATGATCGCTTTTCTCACCATTGAACTTCGCATCGAAATGGCGCAGTCGCTGAAAGACAAGCGGCAGGTGACGCGGAGTATGAAAGACCGGCTCCGATCCTCCTTTAATGTGGCTGTGGCGGAACTGGATCCCGGTCCGCTGTGGAATACCGCGACGATTGGCGTGGTTAGTGTCTCCCACTCCCGCGATTATCTGGACGGCTTGATGAAGAATGTAGAACGGGCCGCGATGCGGATTGCAAACAATGCCGGTGCCGAGATTACGGATTCTTTTGTCGAGTTCTTGTGAGTTAGCTACGGCATTCGGTAGTGGCCCAATTAGGACACTACCTAGCATTCTCAAGGCAGCGTTTAGAGTCTGCTTTCTGATATGCTTACAGGTTTTCTCCCACTCGAGGTAGGCCGTGGAGCACCGTGCGCAGAAATATCATCGTGGGCGGCTGAGTCAGGCGATCCGCGAGGAAATCGAAACGATTCTCGAAGGCGAGCTGGCTGATCCCCGGATTGGCCTGGCCAGCGTGAGCGCGGTGCTCATGGCGCAGGATGCTCGATCGGCGCGCATCATGGTCACGGTTGCCGGAGACGAGGCGGAAGCGGAGCGGACGCTGGAAGGGCTTACGGCCGCGAAGAATTTTGTGCGCCACGAACTGGCGGAGCGTCTGCGCTTGCGCAAGCCTCCCGAACTTTACTTTCAGATCGATCGCGCCGACGAGTTGGAGAGCCGTGTGGACGAGCTGCTGACGCGCGAGAAGAAGCGCCGGCGGAAGGGTGTCGAGCCTGCTGCTGAGAAATAGTTCTCAGTTCCCGGTTCTCACTTCTCACCGCGAGCGCGACGTACTGAGTGAGAAGTACTGATTGCGAGGGAGAAACGATCTTCTAAACGTAAACGGTCTTGGGAAGGGCACGACTTCAGTCGTGCCGCCCTGAACCGATAAAAGACGCGGGCTTTAGCCCCTGAGGAAGATCGCCTGGAAACTCACAAGCGAGAAGCGAGAAGCGCCAGAACGAAAAGCATTCCATGCTAGACCGCGTGCTACAGGAAATTCGAACGCGTCGCCGGTTTGTGGTCACCTCGCACGCGCGGCCCGACGGAGACGGCATTGGGTCTGCCCTGGCCTGCGGGCAAATTCTGCGCATGATGGGGAAAGACGCCGAAGTAGTGATGCATGACGGGGTGCCGCGAATTTACCAGAACCTTCCTTTTGCCGACCGGGCCATTCAGGCCGATGCCGTTCCCGCGAATGATGCGGTCATTCTTCTCGAATGCGACGGCATCCGGCGCACGATGCTGAACGGCCTGGAAGATTGTTTTCTCATCAATATTGATCATCACGTCAGCGGGCGAAATTTCGGCCACATCAATTGGATCGATTCCTCGGTGATGGCTACCGCCGAACTCGTATTTCGGCTGGCGCGGCGGGCTTGCGTTCCCGTGGATCGCGATATTGCGACTTGCCTCTATACGGCACTCATGACGGACACCGGGTCGTTCATGTTTGAAGGGACGAACGAAGATACGTTTGCGGTGGCGCGCGACTTGGTGCTGTCGGGAGCGGATCCGGCTGAGTGCGCGCGGCACATTTATTTTGGACATTCGACGGCAAAAATGCGGCTGCTGGGTGCCGCGCTCTCCAGTTTGCATCGCGAAGGTCCGCTGGCCTGGATATGGGTCACGCAAGAACAGATGACGCGCTTTGGGGCGCGTGAAGAGGATTGCGAGGGGCTGGCCAATTACGCCCTCTCGATTGCCGACGTGCAGGTGGCGATTTTCTTTCGCGAGCTTCCGGGTGGGCGCTATCGCATCAGCCTCCGCAGCAAAGGAGAAGTCAACGTTTCGACGACCGCGGAATACTTTGGCGGAGGCGGCCATAAATGTGCCAGTGGTTGCGCCGTGGATGGCCCGCTGGCGGTGGCGGTGTCGCGAATTGTCGACCGGTTGCGCGTGGAGGCGGAAATCCTGAACGCAAGCCACGATTGAATGACCATGATTGAAAGAAAGAGTCTGCAGACGCGTACCGATGCGCTCGTGCTGGTCGCGTTCTGCGGCTTTCTTTTTTTCTATGGCCTCGGCTCTTTCGGACTCCTCGGAGCCGACGAACCTCGTTACGCCCAGATTGCGCGCGAGATGCTCAATCGATCCGATTGGGTGACGCCCATTTTGCTGGGGAAGCCCTGGCTCGAAAAGCCGGTGTTGTATTACTGGCAGGCAATGATTTCATTTCGTCTGGCAGGGGTGAGCGATCAGGCAGCGCGTCTGCCGGCGGCGTTTGATGCGTCGTTACTGATCCTCGGAATCTACTTTTTTCTGCGCCGCTTTCGCCCCGGCAGCGAACTGGATGGGGCGCTGATCGCCGCAAGTTGCGTCGGCGTGATCGGGTTTGCGCATGCCGCGGCCACCGATATGCCCCTGGCTGCGACCTTCGGAATCGCCTTGCTCGCCTGGTACGCTTGGTATGAGAGCGGACGACGCGGCTATCTTCTCTTGTCTTACATCTTCTTGGCGCTAGGAACGTTGGCCAAGGGGCCGGTGGCTCCGGCGCTGGCGGGAGCGATTGTCTTTCTGTTCGCGGCGGTGAAGCGCGACTGGCGCGTTCTGGTGCGCAGTCTCTGGCTTCCTGGCCTGGCGGCCTATTTGATCGTCGCATTGCCCTGGTATGTTGCCGTCCAATTACGCAACCCCGAGTTTTTTCGCTTTTTTATTCTGGAACACAACCTGACGCGCTTCTCTCAGGATGTTTATCACCATCGCCAGCCGTTCTGGTACTACCTGCCTATATTTTTGCTCGCAGTGACGCCCTGGGCAGTGCTGCTGATCGCCGCTGTCGGCGAGCGCCTGCGACTGATCTGGAACGAGGGTAAAGAGGCGTTTACCAGTTCCGATGATTCGTGGGCATTATTCTTGCTGCTCTGGATGTTCGTGCCTATCTTGTTTTTCAGCGCGTCGCAGTCCAAGCTGCCGGGATACATTTTGCCGGCGGTACCAGCCGGAGCGTTGCTCGTAGCGGATCATCTGGCCGGCCGCCGCAACATGGCTCTCGATGGGCAATCGACGGCGAATGGTAAACGGTTTTCGATTCCGTTTGCGATCGCACACGGTGCTTTGTGTGGATTGCTGATCTTCGCTGCCTTCTCCGTAGCCAAAGTTATAATTTCTCATCGTCTTCGATTTGAAAGCGGGACCTATACCACGGGAGCCATCGCGGCAGTTGTCGCGATTGGGATCGCCGTGACACTCTTATCCCGCGCCGGACTTCGCCTGCTGCGCCCGCTAACATTGTTCGTCGTTGTCGTCGGAATCGCAGTCGTAATCCGTACCGCGGCACCGGTGATTGATGCCACGCAGTCGGCGCGCCCCATCGCGGAGAGCATCGAATCGTTTTCCCACGATCCGGTTCCGGTGGCGTTGTTTCACGTGAGCCGAGTGCAGGAATATGGTTTGGAGTTCTATCTGAATCGCTCCACCCCCAAATATGAGGACGGCATCGTGCCCGCGTCTGAACATGTGGTAGTCGCACCCCAAGGTTCGCAATCGCAAGTCGCACAACTGACGCCGGGCCGCCGCGTATCCTATTTAACGAGTATCCCGGCGCAGAAGTTGGAATTGTATTGGGTGGAAAAATAGAAGTCAGTTTTCCAGTGTTGGTGTCTCCGGTTCTCTGAGACCTGACACTCAAGATCTAAGACCTGTTTATATGGAAATTCTCGATCTCCGACATTTCACTTCCGCCGATCTTCGCCCGCTGCTGGAAGATGAGATTGCGTTGTGGGGACGGCTGCTCTCCTGGGATTACGCTACCTCGGCGGAGATGATCTTGCGCTACATGGATGCCAAGATTCTGCCGGGGTATGCGGCGATCGAGCGTGGCAGTATCTTCGGGTATTCGTTTTTCGTCTACGAACAAAGCAAGGGCGTGATTGGCGATCTTTTTGTGCGCGAGACTGAGCGCGGCGGGTCGCGTAGTTTCGATCGGCATCAGGTGGAAGAACAACTGCTGAAGCACGTCATCGAGACCTTGCAGCAATCTCCCGGGATTCATCGCGTGGAGGCACAGTTACTGGCGCATAACTCAGGCGAGGTGGCGCGGCCGTTTCTGCAGCAGGGATTCAGCCGCCATCCCCGTGTCTTCATGAATTTCGAGATTGGCAGGCATGACCCGACCGCGCCCTCCCTCCCGCCGGAGTTCGAAATCCGGCCCTGGTCGGAGCCGGAATATCAGGCGGCTGCGGCGCTGATTACGGCGGCGTATCGCGGACACGTCGATTCCGAAATCAACGATCAGTACCGGACGCTGGCGGGTTCGCTGCGATTTCTCAATAACATTGTGCGTTTTCCGGGATGCGGCACGTTCGATCCGCGCGGCTCTTTTGTCGTCCACGAGCGAAGATCGCGCGCGCTGGTGGGGATCATTTTGTGCTCGCAGGTGCGCGCCGACGTCGGCCACATCACGCAAGTTTGTGTGCTTCCAGAATATCGTTCTGCCGGACTCGGCGAAGTGATGCTGGCAACCTCGACGCGAAGCTTGCGCGATAGAGGATTCCGATTCATCTCGCTAACCGTAACCGAAGCGAACGATCGGGCAATCGCTCTCTATAAGCGGATCGGCTTCGAATCGACGCGCGTGTTCGACGCCTTTGTTTGGGAAGGGTAAAGCGCTCACGGAGCCCGGTGGCCCGACCACCCCGCAAGCGCTTCTTAATGGCAGATTCAAATCGCCTTTTCAATCACGGATTCAATCTCCCGCATCTTCGGTTTGACCTGCAGCGGTTTGACTTGCGGCGATTAGACTTGCGCCGCACCTCCGTCGACAAAAAGTTCGATGCCCGTGATGAAACTGCTGTCACTGGAGGCGAGGAAGACAGCCGCCGACGCGATCTCATCCGGCTGGCCGATACGACCGAGGGGAACTCCCGCGATCAGTCCCTGTTTGAGTTGCTCAACCTGTTGCGGGTCGTTTTGCGCGAGGCCGCTGATGGCAGGAGTCTCGATGGGGCCGGGGCTGATGACATTAACGCGAATCTTGCGAGCTTTGAGATCGGTCGTCCACGTCCGGGCGAACGAGCGCACCGCAGCTTTTGTGGCGCTGTACACGCTGAAAGCCTGGAAACCTTTGGAACCCACAACCGAGGCGTTGAGAATCACTGACGCTCCGTCGACTAGAAGAGGAAGAGCCTTTTGGACACTGAAGAGTACGCCTTTAACGTTGATGTTGAACGTCTTGTCGTAGTGTTCTTCGGTGATCGAGCCTAGAGGAGCGAATTGTGCTCCGCCGGCGTTCGCGAAAAGAACGTCGATGTGTCCCGCCTTTTGTTTGACCTGCTCGTAGAGACGATCGAGATCGGAAAGATTGGAGACGTCACCCTGTACTCCAGTGACATTTTTCCCGATTAGTTTGACGGCTTTGTCGAGTTCGGCTTGACGGCGCCCTGTGATGAAGACCTGCGCGCCTTCAGCCACGAAGCGTTGTGCGGTGGCGAGGCCGATGCCAGTGCTGCCTCCGGTAACGACAGCTACTTTTCCTTCGAGTTTTCCTGTTCCGGGTGTACTCATATGCTTTCCTTTCGTTGCTTGCCGTGTTGAATTCTGTACTGTACGATACAGATGTGCCGGGAAAAGGAATGGGTTCATGAAATTTTTACCGGCCGGTACAAAAGTACATCGACGAAACTATGGCGAGCGGGAAAATTACGAAAGCGCCGGGACGGCCCCGGGGGTTTGACGCCGGGAAAGCGCTCGATGCCGCCATGACGGTGTTCTGGAGCAAGGGGTACGAGGGTGCGTCGCTTTCAGATTTGACCAAGGCGATGCGGATTAACCGTCCCAGTTTGTATGCTGCGTTTGGAGACAAGGAAGCGCTCTTTCGGAAGGTGTTGGACCGTTACGGCGAAGGTCCGGCGGCCTTTGTTGGCGAAGCACTGCGAGAGCCTACGGCGCGCCGGGCGCTCGAGAAATTGTTACTGAGGACAGCGGACGTGGCGACGGAAGCCGCGCATCCGCCGGGATGCCTGCTTGTGCAAGGAGCGTTGGCTTGCGGGACCGCCGCGGAAAGTGTGCGAAACGATTTGATGCGGCGCCGTCAAGCGGGAGAAAAAGCGCTCCGGCGGCGGTTGAAGCGCGCCCAGTCGGAAGGAGAATTATCGCGGAAAACGAATGTAGCCGATCTGGCACGCTACTTTATGACGGTGATTCATGGGATGGCGGTCGAGGCAGCCAGCGGGGCGACGCGTAAAGAACTCCGGAGCGTGGCTGAAAATGCGCTTATGGCTTGGCCGAAATAGCTGAAAAATACCTCCGCGTCGTCCTTCCCCGTGACGGCGCGGAGGATTTGAAGTGGAAACCGGAGTCTCAAGCAAGATCGTCGCGAGCCACGGACCCTTTGCGCTTAGTTGGACGCAAGCACATCGCCGAGGGGGCAGGCTGTGAATCCAATCCAAGTTGGCTTCCAATCTATAAAACGAAATTGCCGAGAAAATCCCTTCGAGATTTGAAGAATTCCGCATCGCGCAGCCGGGTGTATGGCGGTCAGACCGCTCGGCCGTGGGTTTCAAGACTCGAATGTCGCCTGCTCTGGAAAATGTCTATTGCCGGAGGATGTTCTTGGCAATGAACAAGACATTCGCTGGACGTTCTGCTAGGCGCCGCATGAAATAGGGATACCACTCCGTCCCGAAAGGGATATAGACGCGGACGCCCCATCCTTCTTTAACCAGACCCTGTTGCAGATCGCGGCGGATGCCGTGCAGCATTTGGAACTCGAAAGCGTTGCGCGGAATCTTCTCGCTCGTGGCAAAGGCTTTTGCCTGATTAATGATAGCCTCGTCGTGGGTAGCTAAGCCGTGAAAGACGCCGCTCTTCAGCAGAGTTTTCATGAGTTTGACGTAGCTCGCGTCGACTTCGGACTTCTTCTGGAAGGCGATGTTTTCCGGCTCTTTGTAGGCGCCCTTGCAGAGCCGTATACGGATGCGGTCGGCAAGCAACTTCTCGACGTCCGCTTCGGCGCTGCGCATGTAGGACTGGATCACGGTGCCGACATTATTCTCGTTACCTGGAACGCGGTGAAGTTCATGAACGAAGTCGAGCGTGCGTTGGGTGTAGGCGGACCCCTCCATGTCGACGCGAACGAAGTTCTTCGGCGACATACTGGCGGCCTTGGCGACTAAGCCTCGCACGATGTCGTAGGCCATCTTTTCATCGACATCGAGGCCCATGTGAGTGAGCTTCAGGCTGATGTTGGCGTTCAGTTTGTGGACGGCGATCTGGTCCAGCAGATCGTGATAAAGCTGGGCGCTGGCGCGGGCCTCATCGGCGTTGGTGACGTTTTCACCGAGGTTGTCGATAGAGACGCCAGCTCCGAATTGATTGACCGCAGCGGCGGCGCGAATGGCGTCGGCTACCTCTTTTCCGGCAACGAAGCGAGCGGATGTGCGCTGGCCGAAGCTGGACCGCTCGGCGATTCCCCGCAGCGAGCGGCTCTCAGAAAGAGCGATGAAAAGGGCCCTTAGCATCGGGCACCGGCGTGCGTTGGAGGGAAGTCGCGCGGGTTGAGACTGCCAGTGACTTGCGTTGGCATTACAGTATTTTCTATCACAAACCGGGTGGATGCGCCGTGAGGAGGAGGCAGAGAAAGTGGGATTAAAATGCTTGACTCGGCGGTGCGTTCTTGTCGGCTGTGACCCTGGGTGCGTTACAACTAGGGATTGAGAAAACCAGACGCCAGGACCTGCGGAAGGCGGAAGAGATCGAACGCTGGGTCGACCTGTTGGCCGCCGTCTATGAAGTGCTCCCCATGGACAGTCAGTGTTTCCGGGAATGGGCTCGGATTATGGATGGTAAGCCTCCTGACTTGGTGGAGGATGCAATGGTCGCCGCGACCGCGCGGGTGCATGGCTTGATTGTTGCAACCCGAAATGAACGGGACTTCAAGCAACTCGAAGTGCGGATTTTTAACCCATTTAAGAACTAGTTTTCCAGTTCCAGCCTCGTGCGGGGAAGCGGCACTGGCTGACCGCTCGTGTAGAATTATCGTTTGCTTATGGACCTGTCCGCCATTCAGCACGCGCTCCGCGAGCGCAACATCGACGCCTGGCTTTTCTACGATCATCACCATCGCGATCCCATCGCATACCGCGTGCTGGGGTTGCCGGATGGGTTGATGGTGACGCGGCGTTGGTATTACCTGATTCCGGCGCAGGGCGAACCCACTAAGTTGGTTCATAAGATTGAATCGGGGCATCTGGACACGTTGCCGGGCGTGAAGAAGCAGTATGCGGGTTGGCAGGAGTTGTTTGACGGATTGAAGCAGATGCTGGCGGCGCATCGCGATGTGGCGATGCAGTATTCCCCGAACAATTTTGTCTTCACAATTTCGATGGTGGATGCCGGGACGGCGGACATGATCCGCGGGCTAGGCAAGAATATTGTCAGTGCGGCGGATTTGATTGCGCAATTTGAGGCAACTCTGACCCCGGAACAAATTGAGTCGCATTTTGCGGCGCGCGATGTGATTGATGAAGTGACGGCAGCCGCCTTCCAGGAAATTGGCCGGCGCATCCGCAGCGGTGGGACGTACGAGCACGAAATCCAGCAATTTTTCATGGAAGCGTTCGCCCGCGAAAACATGGTGACGGACGATCCCCCGATTGTCGCGGTGAATGCCAACAGCGGAAATCCGCACTATGAGCCAAGCGCGAACCGCCCGGTGGCCATCCGCGAAGGCGATTTTGTCTTGCTGGATGTGTGGGCGAAGAAGAATTCCCCAGGCGCGGTTTACTACGACATCACGTGGGTGGGAGTTGTAGGGAAGGCTCCAACGCAGCGGCAGTGCGAGATTTTTGACATCGTGAAAGCGGCGCGCGATCTGGGAGTGAAAACCGCGCAAGACGCAGTGGCGGCAGGGAAACCGATCGCGGGATGGGAAGTGGATCACGCGGTGCGCTGCTATATCAAGAACGCGAAATACGGCGACTATTTCATTCATCGCACCGGGCACTCGATTGGCACCGAGGTCCATTCGAATGGGGCGAACATGGACGATCTGGAAATTCATGACGAACGTCGAATAATGCCGAACTCGCTCTTTTCCGTCGAACCCGGAATTTATCTGCCCGAATTCGGCGTGCGCCTGGAAGTCGATGTGCTCGTGCGACCGGGAAGCGCCGAGGTGACTGGTAGAATCCAGAGAGAGATCGTGACCATCTGAATGGCCAAGCCAAACACAGAAAAAGATAAGTCCAAGAGCGCGGTGCCCGTTGAACCGGAGTATCCGCTGACCACGATGGCGGTGGTTGCGCCGATTGTGGGCTGGCTCATTCCGGGTGGCGGACACATCCTGCTCAAGCAGTACGGGCGCGGCGTCTTGCTGCTGATTTCGGTGGTGGCGATGTTCCTGATCGGGCTCGGCATGCAGGGACGGATCTACAAGCCGAATGGCGGAGACATTCTCGACATACTGGGATTTGTGGGCGATGTCGGCGCTGGCCTGCTCTATTTTGTTGCCCGCGCCATGGATTGGGGCAACGTAATGGCCGCGAACGCGGCGGCAGATTACGGCAAGACATTTCTGATCGTAGCCGGCCTGCTCAATTTCATTGCAGCGGCGGACGCGCACCACATCGCGTTGGGGAAGAAACCGTGAGCATCAGCTTGTCCCACTTTTCGGCTGCCGTCGTGTTCGCGATCTTCGCTTCCATAGTTTTTGGGATCACGCAACGGAATACCTCAATGGAGCAGTTGAAGTACGGACTTTACTGCTTCGCCCTGTTCGTCGGCGGCGTATTCGTCGCGGGATGGGTGATGGCGTTGATCCGGCGATAACAAACGTCGTCTAGCTTTAAGCTCTCGGCTTCTCTTCTCGTCCAAGGATAACTTTCAGCAACTCTCGACTGTTTCCGAACAGCACCGGCGGGAACACTATTCGGGTGGCTCTGCCTGCAGGCCGTCGCCGGGAGCCAGCGGAAGATGCGAGGCTCCATTGAGCAGGCCTCGTTCCTGCGGAGAAAAGTCCTTCCGAAACTGGTCGGAGTTCATCAGTTGATCGCGCTGTTCCGGACTCATGTCGCGCATGCTCCGGATGGCTCGATTGACGGCCTGCCGGCGATCCGGTGGAAGCTGCCGGAATCCCTGAAACAGCTGGCGCGCCCGCTGCTTTTGATCGGGCGTGAGATGCTCCCAGGTTTCCATGCGGTTCAGCACGCGCTCCTGCTGCTCGGGAGGCAAGCTGGAAAAATGTTGCAGGCGCTGTTGCAGGCGCTGCTGCTGCTGCGGAGGAAGGCGGCGAAACTGGGGGTCGCTTTCGAGCGCGCGGCGCTGCTGGCTGGGCGACATGTTTTTGTAGTTTCGCAGCCAGTTTCCCGCGTGTCCCGGTTGATTTTGCGGCGCGCGCGCTTCGTTCGGACGGCCCGGATTGCCCCCGCCTTCTTTCTGAAAGCTATGCCATTGCCCATCTGCATGTTGAGCCGGCCGTGACGGCGGATGTTGCGGCTGCGGACGATGGGCCTGAGGATGTGGCTGCGCGTGAGCGGCTCCCCTTGGCGGCGGCGAAGAATGTCGGTTTTGGGCGAACGAGGGCGTCAGCAGCACAAGGGCTGCCAGACAACGCGCAAGTATTTCCCGGGCCGGCACTCTGGGTCTCCTGTCAACGAAAAAGCTAAGTCGGAAAATCGCAATCAATTTAACGTTGCTTGCGAATCCACGGGATTCGCATTCACATCGTCCTGCACCTGTAGATCATCGAGCACATCGAAATCAGCATACAAATCGTCATTGCGATCCAGGGCCTGCAGATCGCCGACCGCCGTTCCCGGTTGTACGGGCAGACCGGGGCTGGGAGGCTTCGTACTCAGGGCCTCCGTCTCGACGAGATAGGATTTGTTGCGAATACCAATTCCGGTGCCAAGCACTCCCACTAACAGCACGGCGGCCAGCGATACGGCCCACGCGGGATGCCGCATCCAGCTCAGCCATGAATGTTGCGGGCGCGCCATTTCCTCGCGCAAGCGCGCCTGCAAGCGTGTATCAAAATACGGCGAAGGTTCGGGGGACTGCCATTCATCGAGCAGCGCCATCGTTTGCTGAAAGTCACCCAAATGCGCGGCACACTCGCTGCACGACGCGATATGTTTCTCGACTTCGGCCAGTTCCGGGGTTTGTTCAGTCGAGGCGTTCATGCCCGCGGCCAGTTCCGGCAACAGTTCGCGAATTTGATTGCAATTCATACTGCCTTCCTCTACTTCCCTGAAACAAACTCTTTGAGTTGTTCCCGCAACGTTTCGTAGGCGCGAAACAACAGTGACTTGGTGGCGGACTCGCTGAGCTTCAGGATGCCCGCAATCTCCTTGTAATCCATCTGCTGATACTTATGCATGATGACGGCAACACGCTGGCGTTCGGGCAACGCATTCACCTTACTCCGAATGGCGGCCAGTCGCTCGCGCTTCAAAATCTGTTCTTCGGCGCCAAGCGACTCGTCAGCCAGATCAGGAGTCGTGCCGGTTTCCTGATCGGGCTCATCCAGGCGCACCGTATTTTCGGGACGCTCGTGCCGGTTATCGCGAGCGTGATTCACCGCCAGATTGGTCGCGATGCGATACAGCCATGTCGTAAATTTGGCACTCGGCTCGTACGTGGTACGCGAACGGTAGACGCGAAGAAAAACCTCTTGCGCGAGTTCTTCCGCAGTCGACGGATTGTGGCACAGGCGGTACATGAATCCCACCATCGGCCGGCGATACTTTTGCACGAGGTACGCGAAGGCGGATTCGTCACCCGTCTTCACGCGCAGCATCACGTCTACGTCGGAGAGAGTCGTATCGTTATCCCGGAGGGCATTCGCAACCGAACCCGCCCCAGAATTCGGAGGACTGGAGGGGGCTCCGGCAAAATTCAGCAACCCTCGGTCGAGCATTCCACCGCCCTGTGTTCCACCATTCAGCAGTCCGCGATCGATGGCAACGCTGCTCACATTGGTAAGAACCCCGTCCCGGCGTGAAAGTTGCGTCTCACCGGAAAGCGGTGCTTTCGCGGAAGTGCTTTCCCTTGAATCGCTTACAGATCGGGAGTCGGGACTGTCAGGGGCGGCCATGAAAGGGTGATAAAAAGAGGCTATCGGGAGCCGCGTTTGGGGTCAAGAGGCTGCTCGCGCGCAGCAAAAAGCGCAGCGGGATCCCCGGCCCTGGCAAGCAGTAAAGAAGTTTCGCCATGCTCAGTGGCGTTCTCGTTCGCGCTGTAACGTTTCCGAGGGTTTCTCGCCAAATTGCTTTTGGTAATCTCCCGCAAAGCGGCCAAAATGCAGAAAGCCCCACCGCGTCGCCACTTCGGTAACGGTCGCGCCTGAGCCGGCAAGGGACAGATCGGCGTGCACCCGCTCCATGCGAAGTTGGCGCAGAAACTGCATGGGAGTGTAACCGCGTTTGCGGCGGAAGCTGTGCTGCAGGGTCCGGGAGCCGACCCCGGCAGCCAGACAGATATCGCCCAGCGTTAACGTCAGGTGGGCATTCGCGCTGATGTACTCTTCGGCGGCTCGAACCTGCCAGGGAGCCGCGTCTTGATGTCTGAATAAGAAACGCGTGTAGTTATGGCGTTGCCCTTCCAGCAGAAGGCCGACCATCTCGTTTTCAATGGTTCGCGCGGAGAGGTTTGGCTCCGCGCCGCGACTCTCAGGATGCTCGGGACCAGCGACGCGGAGCCGACTAAAGTCCACAAAAAGATTGAGTAACTGATGGCGGAAACGCGTTCCAGCTTCCGTACCGGCGTTGAATGCCGGCGAAAAATTCAGGGCTGTATGTATCGGACGTTGCAGAAGTTTTTCCAATTCGCCGACCAGAAGTTCGCGTGTGATCTTGAGAAAAATCAACTCGAAACTTTGCGGCGTTTGAATCGCGACCGCTTGCGCCGGCGATTGCACTAAACCCAGTCCCGGGCGTACCCGGATCATATCGCCGGCGACCCGGTGCTCCACTTCTCCCGATACGGCGAAGACGATGGCATAAGCGTCGTCGGGAAGTTGCGCATTGACCCGCATCGACCCCGTTGTCTTGACCCGCGATAAGTGCATTCGCGCACTGCGCGCGCAGTAAATCTGGGTAGAGAAAGTCGAAGCGGGCGCGAGTAATTCGGAGCGATACGGGACTGCCGACGTCGCCAGCAAAGAGGCGGCTTCTTCGACATCCGTTGTTTTGAGAAGCGGCGGATGGGTGAGAAGTTTCCGCTGCGCCTCGCCTAGGTGGCCGTCTGAAAACATCCAGTCTCCCACGCATGATTCCAGCATGGACCCTATCTTTTGGCGGGAAGCAATTCAAGCGCAATCCGCCGAATGCATCGTCTTCAGTAACATATTTCGCAACCCTACCGGTACCGAATAGATCAACGCAAAAAAGATTACTTGCGCAAACTGGATAGACGATCTCCGCCGAATATGGAGAATCGTTAGCAAGGGTCAATCAGCAAGGGGCTAGCTGAGGGTTCATCGAGTTACCGGGGTTAGTATTCGCAAATACATGGGTACGAATAAGTTAGATAAGTTCCGTGGAAATATCTTCGCTTGGGCCTGGGGCGGTGCTGTGCTGGCAGCCCCCTGTTTAACCAAGAAGGATTGCAGTCCGGTAACGTTCACGAAGTCGATGGACGATTGGGCGGTAGCGCACTAGTGAGTGCCGATAACCGCATCGCTGTCCGGCATGTGTTTGAGGCGCGCATTCTGATCCGTTTCTCCCGAGATGGTCAGAAGTTTGCCGTGCAGGGCTGGGCGCGCGACCTCAGCGAGAGCGGCCTTGGAGCGTTCGTCGCGGAACGACTCGAAATCGGCGAAACTCTGACGCTGCTGGTTCCGCTGGGCAGTTGGGGAAAAGAAGTCATCGCAGCGCAAGTCGCCCGGCAAGTGGGGACGCAGTATGGATTCCAATTTACCGCTTTGAGCGCTAAGCAGCGCCTCGCCATTCAATCGGTGCTCAGGGCGCAGAAAGAAATTCCTTTTCTGCCAGTGCATTGAAGATCAACTGGACGAGGATGTTGCAAAGGGGTTTGCGATTTGCAAGTACTGTTGCCCAATGACAAGCAGCGCTTCCTCGCGAAGCTGCTCAACGCCTGCCACGATTTGGAAGACGTCTTGAATCAATCCACTCCTAAAGCCCGCTACGACCCAGTGATCGTGCCTCCAGCCTTGCGGACCCAACTCTCCGCCGTGCGAGACGACCTCGCTAGAATCATCGGCAAGCTGGAAGAAATTTAGCGACTGGAATTCGAGAAATGGTGGGCGCAGTAGGATTTGAACCTACGACTTCCACCGTGTGAGGATGGCACTCTACCGCTGAGTTATGCGCCCAAACAATGCGGTTTTTTTATTGTAACAAATCCTCGATATCGGATCGCTGGGGCCCGATTCGAACGCCGCGGGATGAATGGAGAAGTAGCGGCGCCGCGGCACTCACTTTATCGGGTGAAATTCGGGATTCTCGACGCCCAGCAAATGGTATGCCTCGTCCAGGGAGCGGACGACCTGTAATTCCGGGCGACTCTTTTCGCCGAGAATCTGGAACATGCGCGCCAGTCCATAGATAAAAATTTGCGGAATCACCAGGACACGCATGTAACCTGCGGGGATCGCAGGCGGCGCGGCCGCGACCTGCCGGATCGCTTCGCTGGAAACTTCAAAATCCGTCACCCCCGAAAAATCGAGGATGGCGCGACAGGGCGGGTGCGCCGCCACGAAGTCAGTTCCTTTTTTATAGAGGTCCAAAAGAAGCGCGCCCGTAATCGGGCCCTCCAAAGTACCGCGCAAAATGTTGTTCTTGGCGTCAAAGTCCACAACAATATTCACGGGTAGCCTCGCCGCAATTCTACCAGCGAATGCGATGCCGATTTCGGACCGCTCCGTTATGGGGATTGGGGCAGCGCTTATTCTTCCTGCATGACGCACGAACCGCCGACCTGTTGCAGGCAATCTTTTACATCTTCATAACCTGTGAGGTGCTAAGATTTTCCGCATGCCGTTGCGGAAGAAGGTCAAGGCAACACCGGGTGCGAAGGTCACGCGTCTGCGCAAAGGCGAATCGCACGCGGCCGAACTGGTCATCATCACCGGCATGAGTGGTTCGGGCAAGGCCTCGGCCTTGAAAGCGTTCGAAGATCTGGGCTACTACTGTGTCGACAATTTGCCGGTCGAATTGATTCCGCGTTTCGCGGAGTTAGCCTTGCAGTCGGGTGAGATTCCGCGTACTGCCCTCGTCGTGGATGTTCGCGAAGGCACGCAACTGGAAAAGTTGCCCGCGATTTTGAAATCGGTAAAGCGGGCGATTGCCACTCGCGTCATTTATCTGGAGGCGACCGACGCCGCGCTTTTGCGTAGATATAGCGAGACGCGCCGTCCACATCCCCTCGGAACCGGCACCACGGTGCGGGCCTCGCTCGGAGCCGAACGGCGCCACCTGCGGGCGATTCGCAAAATTGCCGACCTCGTGATCGATACTTCTAAGTTCAATGTGCACGAACTTCGGGCCCACCTCACCGACCGCTTCAAACAACATTCTGGAAGCCAGCAGACGATTCTGGTTTCGTGCGTGAGTTTTGGCTACAAGCACGGTCTGCCCGACGATGCCGACCTCGTATTTGACGTCCGCTTCCTACCCAATCCCCACTTTGTGCCGGAGTTCCGCGCGCTCACGGGGCGTGACCCGCGAGTCGCGAAATACATACGATCGTTTA
>Ga0302275_10002812_pt1 | contig 17986 bp, 19 predicted proteins | sample III_Bog_N2_2_FD_200229 | JGI IMG/M metagenome (GOLD analysis project Ga0302275, IMG submission 200229) | Peat permafrost microbial communities from Stordalen Mire near Abisko, Sweden - III_Bog_N2_2 | ecosystem: Environmental > Terrestrial > Soil > Wetlands > Peat | place: Sweden: Abisko...
ATGCTCCCGAATACCTCATGGCCTGGGAGACGGACAATCTTCTATACGGACGCACCAACAATCCCTACGACCTCACCCGCACCGCCGGAGGCTCGAGCGGTGGCGAGTCTGCTGCCATCGCTTCGGGCATGTCCGCCGGAGGGTTGGGCAGTGATGGCGGCGGCTCGATCCGCGTTCCCGCCCACTTCTGCGGCATCTGCGGACTGAAGCCCACACCCGGCCGCATCTCTTCCGCGGGACACTTCCCGAAATCGGGAGGCCCTTTCGCCACGATCGGAGTCGTGGGCCCCATGGCACGCACCGTCAAAGACCTCCAACTTCTCTTCGGAGTGATGGCGAGCTGGGACGAGGGCGACACGCGGGACGGCGACCCCAGTTCCGCGCCCGTTCCGGTGCGCAACCTCGAAGAAAAAGAAGTGGCCTCCACGCGCATCGCATTTTTCGTCGACGACGCGCAGACACCCGTCACAAAAGAAACGCAAGAAGCGGTCACCAAGGCCGCGTCCTTACTATCCAATGCCGGATTTCACGTCGACAACTTCCGCCCAGATGGCCTGGAAGAGGCTCGGAACTTGTGGTGGGACTATTTCGGTATCGCTGGAGGCATGATTCTCAATCGCGAGTTGCGCGGGCGCGAATCGGAACTGAGCCCGATCCTGCAAGAGTTTCTAAGTTGGACCCTCGCCGCGCCGCCGCACAGTGGCGACTCGCTACTCGATGCATGGCTCAGTCGCGATACGCTCCGCGAAAAAGTTCTCGCGCAGATGCGCCAGCATCCCGTGCTGATTTGTCCTGTCGCCGCCGTGCCCGCATTTCGCCACGGCGAACGCGAATGGCAGATCGATGGAAAGACAGTGAAATATCTCGAAGCGTGGAGCTACTGCGAGTGGTTCAACTTGCTGGGATTTCCCGCCGTGGTCGTTCCCGTGTCCTACTCCCCAGAAGGCTTGCCCATCGGAGTGCAAATCATAGGGCGTGCGTGGCAAGAAGAATTAGTCTTGGCCATAGCCGCGAGGTTGGAGAAGGTGCGTGGTCCGTGGTCCGAGGAGAAGTCTGCCAAAACTGTCTTAACCTAACGCGGACTCGGGATCTCGATACTTTTTCAAACTTCAACCATGCGATTAACTTGGTTAAGCAAGAATCCCTTTCGCTTTCGTGAGTGAAAATTAATTCAACATTCATGCAACATGTAGGGCTCGCCGATTTTGCTTTCTTTTTCTCCGAAATCCGTTGTATAAACTAGCAACGCTAGTAGAACTGCGAAGTCCCGCCCACGCCCCCGCGGGTTTTGGCCAGCAGCGATACGCGAACTTCAAAACGCAGCGCAGCTGATCGAAGACGCAGTCAACCCATTTGCTTCTTAAAGAGAGATCCACAGAGTTGAATCGACGGAATGTTTGAATCTGGAGAAAGGTCTGGCCCCACTTCAGATGTGGAACGGTTTGTGCGCTTCGGTTTTTCAGTTCGTCCCTAAACGAGTTTCCAGGAGAAACCAATGGTTCGAGTAGGATCGCTTGTTCGAGCTTTCACCCTGTGTGGCCTTGCAGCAACAACGCTGGCCTTCGCCAAAACCAATAACAAGACCACGGTGATTTACCCCTCCGGCTTCGCGCAATCGCAGCGCGTCTCCGAGTTGCCCATCGATCAGCCACTTATTGAAGGCCAAGAAATTCATGAACCTGGTCCTGGCCCCATGCGCTTCAATAAGCAGGTGGGACCCTATCAACTGGAAGACCCGGTTCTTCAAAAGCAGGCCCTCCCGCAAGTTTCGGCCACACCCGGCGTTGACTTTACCGGAATCCCTTCGCCCGGTTACGTTCCTTCCGATTCCAACCTCGCCGTTGGCCCGAAAGACATCGTCGAAGTGGTCAACATTCAGTTCGCCGTCTACAACAAGTCTGGAGCGATTCTCGCCGGACCCACGAACATCCAGACGCTTTTCAATCCGCTCGGCGGCGTTTGCGCCAGCACCTTTGGCGATCCGGTTGTGCTCTATGATCGCGCGGCTGACCGCTGGGTAATCAGCTTCATCGGCTCCAACAATGGTGGCAGTGTCGGCGCGGAGTGCGTTGCCGTTTCCAAAACCAACGACCCGACCGGCGCGTACTACCTCTACGGCTATTCCTTCGGCGCCAACCTCAATGACTATCCAAAATTGAGCACCTGGGCCACCGCCAGCAATAGCGCCTATCTCTCCTCCTACAACATCTTCGCCAACTTTTCGAACTTCGTTTATGCCGACTTGTGCGGTTTCGACCGCACGAAGATGTTGGCGGGCGATGCCTCCGCCGCTCAGCTCTGCCAACAGACGACGAGCAATGAGTTTAGCTACTTGCCCTCCGACATGGATGGTCCTACGCCACCCGTGGACGGCACGCCTGGACTCTTCATCAGCTGGCAGAACAATAATCCTGGGCAGTTGTACCTTCGCAAACTGACTCTGGATTTCGCGACCGCGACGGCAACCTTGGCGGCTCCTACCACCATCAGTGTCGCCAACGATACGTACGCCTGCGGCAATGGCGGGCAGTGCGTGCCCCAAGCCGGAACCACGCAGACGCTCGATACTTTGGGCGACCGCATGATGTACCGTTTCGCCATCCGTCACTTCGCCGATCACGACCGCGCCGTTTTCAATCACGCGGTCGGCAATGGCACTTCGGTGGGAATTCGTTGGTATGAACTCTACGATCCTGCGGGCAACGTAACCCTCAATCAACAGGGAACTTTCGCTCCCGATTCCACCTTCCGCTGGATGGCCAGCCTCGCTGAAGATCAGAGTGCCAATATCGGCATGGGTTACAGCGCGTCCAGCAGCAGCATCCACCCCGCAATTCGCTTTACCGGACGCGTACCGAGCGATCCTCTTGGGTCGATGGAGACAGAAGACACCATCATTCAAGGCGCTGGCTCGCAAAGTGGTCAAGGTGTGGCTCGTTGGGGAGACTACACTGCGATGCAAGTCGATCCCGCCGACGATTGCACTTTCTGGTACGTGGATCAGTACGAGGCTGTCACTGGCGTATTTAACTGGCAGACGAATATCGCGTCCTTTGCCTTCAACAGCTGCTCCAGCAGCCCAAGCTACTCTCTGAGCGCGTCGCCCGCATCGGTCTCGGTAGTTCAGGGCAACACCGCCTCCACCACCATCACAGTGACTCCGGCCGACGGCTTTACGGGTAGCGTGACTCTAAGCGCATCCGGTCTGCCCTCGGGCGTTACCGCCGGATTCAGCCCGAATCCGACCACCACCACCAGCAGTCTGACGTTCACAGCCAGCGCTAGCGCGGCCATCGGATCTTCAACCGTGACCGTGACCGGCGTTTCCGGCAGCATCACCCAGACCACGACCGTAGGCCTCACGGTTACGTCGAGCCAGGGTGGCCCGACCGTCACCTTGACGCCGACCTCGCTTAAATGGGGGAAGATTGCCGTGGGCGGTACCGGTACAACGAAGGTCGTCACCGTTACCAACACCGGCACCGGCACGCTCAACATCAGCAACGTTGCCACCAGCGGCGACTTCGCACTCTTCGTCTTCACCCAAAAGACGAAGTGCGGATCGACACTGGCAGCCGGATCGAAGTGCGTAATTAAGGTCGTCTTCAAGCCGACCCAGACTGGTCCGCGCACCGGTGATCTCACCATCACCGACAACGCGCCGAACAGCCCGCAGCAGGTTCCACTGTCCGGAACCGGCAAGTAACTCTGTTGCAACTTGCACTACTGAGACGGGGCTGCGCGAGCAGCCCCGTTGCTTTTTTGTATAAAATCTTTTCGTATATAGTCTCCCGTTGAAAAACCGCGATGCCCAAAACCGAATTTAAGTCGGTGGACGAATACATTGCCGCACAGCCCGAAGCAGTTCAGGACGTGCTCGCCCTTGTGCGCGGAACGATCCGCGAAGCGTTACCGAAAGCGGACGAAGTGATCTCCTATAAGATTCCCACCTACAAACTGCGCGGCGAGCCGGTGCTCTATTTCGCAGGCTGGAAGCGTCACTATTCGCTTTATCCGGTCAGCGACCATGTCGTCGCGGCCCTAAAGGAAGACCTTTCGAGGTACAAAATCAACAAAGCCACGGTCCGGTTCCCATTTTCGGAGCCGGTTCCCGAGCGCTTGATCGCCCGCATTGCGAAGTTTCGCGCCAAAGAAGTTTTGGAGCGCTAACCGAAACTCGGCCACTGTAATTCCGATGGAAAAGCATCCACCACCAAGGCCACTACCAAGGCCACTAAGGATCACGTAAGAAACCTTGGATTTAACATCCTTCGTGCAGCTTCGTTGTGGATGCTTTCGCAAATCGAGCTAATCGCTGATCACAGCATCCCCAACTTCTGCCCCGTTTCGTGTAAGATTCTAGAGGCGAGTCTAAAGCCGCGCGCATCCGCCGGCATTCGTTGGTCGTCGGAAAATGATCGTTGGAAAACGATCATTCAAAGCGAAACTCCCAAATACCAGGTAGAACCACGGCCTTCGGGCTGATGGAATATTCCTGTCAAGAGAGAAACTTCAATGGCGAAAATTGCAAAGACAGCCGACCGGAAAAAGGTCATGGACACCACGAAATCCACCGCATGCCCGAAGTGCGGCAAGGAAACCCGCATCGTCAAACGTATGAAAGATCGCGAGCGCGGCGTCCCCGGAGGAATCTACATCTCCTGCTCCGGCTGCGAATTCTTCGAAAAACTCTAAGCGCAAGTTCCCGGTTCTCAGTCAGGTCCAAATCAAAAAGGCGCGACTGTAGAGGTCGCGCCTTTTGCATTTTTGGTGGTCTTTTTCGTGGCCTGGGGCGAGCCCTGCCTGCTCACAACCGTCACCCGCAAAGCTTAACTGATAGCTTCACTGTGATGGCCCGACTCGATCTGGGCCAGAATCTCACGCGCTTCCACCGCCGGATCGGCCGCAGCCGTTATCGGGCGTCCGACAACGATATGCGAAGCTCCAGCCGCAATCGCCTCCGCCGGAGTGACTACCCGCGCCTGATCATCATTTCCGCTCCCCGCCGGGCGTACGCCGGGCGTGACAATGGTCAACTCTCGACCAAACTCTGCCCGTACCGCCGAAGCTTCCTGCGCCGACGTAACGATCCCCTTGCAACCATTGGAGATTGCCAGTGCGGTCAGGCGCAAGACCTGGCTGGTAATCCCGCCGCGCACTCCAATTTTAGTGAGTTGATTTTCGTCGAAGCTGGTGAGGACGGTGACGGCCAGCACCATCATCTCTGGATTAACACTAAGCCCTGCATCCACAGCGGCTTGTAGCATCTTATTGCTTCCGGAAGCGTGCACTGTCAGGAAGCCGACGCCGAGTCTTGCCGCCTCACGAACTGCGGACGCTACGGTGTTCGGAATGTCGTGATATTTCAGGTCCAAGAAAACGCGGCGTCCGGAATCGATCAATTCGCGAACGAGGGCAGGACCCTCCGCCGTATAAAGCTGCATTCCGACCTTATAGGTGAGGGCGGAGTCACCGACGGCCGCCACGATCTTCCGGGCGGCCGCGGCACTCGATACATCCAAGGCAACGATGAGACGCTCTCGCGGGTCCATATTTCTGGATCTCGTCGCCGAGTGTATCGGGTTTAGTTTAGTTTGGCTACAGGTTGCAGCAGCGCAACGGTTTGCGGCGTTGGCTGAAACAGGTCCAGGCGAACCCTCTGCACTCCGCGCTCTTTGAAGCCCAGCGCGCGGGCGGCGTTGTAGGAGACGTCGATGATCCGGTCGTCCACAAAAGGACCACGATCATTGATCCTAACCACCACGGCCTTGCCATTCTTCAAGTTTGTTACCTTGACGAGCGATCCCAGCGGTAGTGTGGGATGTGCGGCCGTAAAATCGCGCATTTCGAAGGGCTCTCCGCTGGCAGTCTGTTTACCTTCAAACTGTTCTCCATACCAGGAGGCGGTCCCTACTTGATAGGCCTTCGACTTGGGGCGTTTTGTTGAGTTATGCCCTCCGGTCGTCATTGCGTCATGCATGACCGGTGGCGGTGTGACCTTGGCGGCTTCCAGGCTGCTTGGCCCGGATGCGGCTCCGGCACCCAGACTGGCTACAGATAACAAGATCGCCAGGCTTTCGGCTAGTCGTCGTCGCATTCGATTCCCTCTCAATCGTGGAAAGTCGTTTTCTGGTCGTATGCTCCTTTGGTCATAACGAACAATCTTCTGATGCTACGCACGCGTACCGGGTGTGTCAACCGTAAATCGGCGATCCTTTATGTACTAAGTGGTAATTAATCAATGACTTAGCCTGCTGAAAGATAGGGATTTGTTCTCTATGTCGTTGAAAGTAGTCAAGGCTAGATATTTACCATGTAGTAATCGTCCTAAAGAAGAGATTTTGGGAATTCGTGCAACTGGCTGTGAATTGTTACACTTACAATAAAATCGATATAAACGTCTTGGATTCATATACTTAAGTCTGATGGTGGTGGCGGATAGGTAAACCCCTTCGCGCAATATTTTTGTTGCAGGCGCGAGGGCGAGCTGTTTTCACGGGATCGCAGATATGCCCGGAAGTGCAGTTCCCCTCATCGTACTTTCGATTTAGAGTGAGAATATGGGCGTGACTCCGCCGGTAGTTCTGACGATCGCTGGCTTCGATCCTTCTTCGGGTGCGGGCATCACTGCGGACATCAAGACGATCGCCGCGCACGAATGTTACGGCGTCGCCTGCATCACGGCGCTTACGATCCAATCGACGCAGGGAGTGCGGCGGGTCGAGGCGGTTGATCCGAAACTGATTGCCGACACTCTCCGAGAGCTCGCCTCGGATGTGACCATCGAAGCCGTCCACATCGGAATGCTGGGAAACGAGCAGGTAGTCTTGGTCGTTGCCGACTTCCTGGAAAGAGCGCGGCTGCCTCACGTCGTGCTGGATCCGATCTTGAAGTCGAGTTCGGGAGCGGACCTATTAAGTTCGATGGGAAGCAAACTTCTGATCGAGAGGCTGCTCCCGTTAGCCGAACTTATCACGCCCAATTTAGACGAAGCCAGCGCCTTAACCGGCCTGGAGGTTGAGAATCTAGACCAGATGCGCGCTGCCGCAGTCCATCTTCACACGCTGGGGGCAGCCAACGTCGTCGTTACGGGTGGTCATCTGGAAAAAGCGATCGACCTCTTGAGCTTTCGGACCGCGCGGGGAACCGAGCAGGAGGTCTTCAAGTCGGAACGACTGCGCTCGAATTCGACGCACGGTACGGGATGCGCATTTTCAACCGCTCTTGCCTGCCACTTAGCCCACGGGCGCGGCCTTCCCGAAGCCGTTCTTCTTTCCAAGGTCTACGTCTCGGCAGCAATTGCTCACGCTCATCCGCTAGGGACCGGGGTGGGACCGTTGCATCACCTCTACCGGATGGGACAGCAACGCAGGCAGGGAGCGATTGTCTCCGAGGCGGAACACGCCCATTCGCGCAACTAACGACGAACTTCCGGGGAAATTGTCCGACTTATAAGGTGAGTGAAGGGCGCGGGGAGCCGCAGCCTACTTCTTTAGCAACAAGCCAGCCGCAAAGGCGGCGACGGCACCGACGAGCCACTCGATCCGCCAAATCTGGATTGCCTGCCAGTCGAGAACCGTCCGTGCGCTGAAAAATACGCCAACCGCCAACGCCCCCACGACGCACAGAGCTCCGGCAAGAAAGGCCACCAGTGCCGGCATGTTCAGTCCCAGCCGTTCGCCGAGCCCTGTGAGTTCGGCCAGACCCGGAACCTCGAGGGCTTGCGCTGTATCCGAATCGGGGCGCGTCGAGCCGCAGGCGTGGCAATAGAGGGAACTGACGATAAACTCTGTTCCACAGCGGCGGCAAGTGGCGATTCGCTCCGCCTGGGCGCTTACCTTCGACGCCGGCATCGGTGGACGCCAAAATTCGTGCTGAGCCTGATCGGCTGCTTCCGCCATAAAGGGATTTCTTCTTACGTTCCTTCTCTCAACGCACGCGAATCACCAAAGCACTCTTCCGTAATTACGGACAGTTACGAGCAAGCCTGTAGGGAGGGGGCGGCCGACAAGGCAAGATTTACGTTCTCTATATCCGATTTTCCCATTTTGCCCGACCTAGGCATCATTGCGGACGTACCCGGTTTGGTTCCCCCGGGGACTGTCAGGTTTCGGCTATCAGCTGTCGAGTAAAGCGGGGCTTTAATGAACTCCTAGTGGCTGCCGGAGGACTGACCCGGAAAAACAACCGGTGGCTGTATCCCTGAAAGCTGAGAGCCGATAGCTGACAGCCGCCCGCTCCGGCTTTCGGTTAAACTAGTAGAGCGTGGTCTCCTCCTTCCCCTGGCACCGCCCTTTCCTCACTGCCATTATCCTGCTCATTCTTGCTTCGTTGGCCCGGGCTGCGGACTCTTCCCAGTCATTTCCGCTTCGCCCTTCGGACCCCCTGAATCAGGCAGCTTTCGAGCACTATTACAACCTCGACTACGACGCGGCCATTCAGGATTTCGAACGCATCCTGGCGCGTCATCCGAACGATCCCTTTGCCGTGAATCACCTGCTTTCCGCGGTCCAGGTGCGGGAACTCTATCGGATGGGCGCGATGAACACCGGCGACTATGCCAACGACAGTTTTATCGGACAAGCCCACCGTCCCGCCGATCCAGCCCAGAGAGAACGCATCAAGCAACTGGTGCAGCAGGCCGAAAGACTCGAAGACGACGCGCTGGCTGCAAATCCAAACAACGTGGACATGCTTTACGCCCGGGGCGTGACTCGTGGACAGTTTGCCCTCTACACCGCCTTGATTGAGCGGGCCTGGTTTTCGTCTCTTCGCAACGCCGTCGGAGCGCGGCGCGATCACGAACGCGTTCTTGAATTGTCTCCCGGATATACCGACGCCAAACTCGTGGTCGGCGCGCATTACTACGTGATGGGGAGCCTGTCATTTGCGGTCAAGATGGCGGTTGCCCTAGCGGGGCTGAGCGGCGACAAAGATAAGGGATTGCGCTACCTGAGCGAGGCCTACCACTCGAATGGCGAAACCAGCGTCGATGCGGGAGTTGTGCTCATGGTGTTCCTGCGCCGTGAACACCGCTACGACGAAGCCTTGCACATCGCAAACGAGATTGCTCCACGGTTTCCACGAAACTATCTTCTGCCGCTCGAGGAGGCGAATCTGTTGCGCGCCTCCGGTAAGAACACGGAGGCCGCGGAGCAATACCGCCGCGTCTGGCAAAACGGCCGCGAAGGTAAGTACGGCAACCTCCACTATGAGATCGCGGCGCTGGCGCTCGGAGATCTTCTCCGCAGTGAAAAGCAGTATCAGACGGCGGCCGCCTCCTATGAACTTGTGGGTGAAGTTGCGGGAGCCGATCCGGAATTGCTCCAGAAAGCGAACCTGGGCGCTGGAGAAATGTATGACCAGCTCCAGAAGCGTGACTTGGCGGTGAAAAAGTACGAGGCCGTGGTGGCTGTAAACTCGGGGAACGCCGAGGCGGATTTGGCCCGCAGAAGGATCAAAGAGGCGTATCGGGAGTGAGCTGCGCCTGGCTATTCGCACCCTACCCAAAGAGCCAGAGCCCTGTGGAACTTTTTCCCCCCTTTCGTCGTATCCTTAAGCAGTGAGAGGGACCAATATGTATTGCAACGCCTGCGGAAAGACCATTGCCGAAGATGGACGTTTTTGCTCCTATTGTGGAAACGTTGTGGGTGTTCCGGCGCCGCCGAAGAAACTGATGCGCTCCCGAGCCGACCGTAAAATCGGCGGCGTCTGCGCTGGGCTTGCCCAGTATCTCGAACTCGATACGTCTTTGGTACGAATTCTGTGGTTCTTTATTACCCTGGCTTGCGGAATTTTTCCGGGAGTTGTGGCCTACATTCTGGGCTGGATCATCATTCCCCAGGAACAACTTCTGCTGCCCGCAGTCCCTGCGCAACAGCCGATTACCAGCCAGCCCTAAAGGCGAGCCTTGTCTCGCCCCGCGACGCAAGTCTCAATCTCAGTGGAGACGCCGACGAGCCGCGTCTCCACGCGATTCTGTTGTAATCTCGTTTCATGCAACGCCTGCGCAGCGATGACGCCGAAATTGTCTATGAAGTGAGAGGAAGCGGCCCGCCGGTTGTTCTACTTCATCCCTTCCCCTCTCATCATGAATTCTGGTATCCCATAGCGCCTGCACTCGAATCGCGCTTTAGCTTGATTCTTCCCGACCTGCGCGGCCACGGCGATTCGGATGCCGGCGAAGGTCCCGCGCTCATGCAGAAACATGCGCGTGATATTGAGAAACTGCTCGACGCCGTAGGCATCCGCAAAGCGGCTTTCGTCGGGTGTTCGATCGGTGGATACATTATGTTTGAAAGTTGGCGCCGCTTTCGCGAGCGCATGACGGCGCTCGTGCTCTGCGACACGCGTCCGCAGCCGGATACGGTGGAGGCGCGGGCAAACCGGTTGAAGAACGCGGCGAGTGTGCTGGAGCAGGGAACGGAACCATTCCTCGAGACTCTCATTCCCAAGCTAATAGGACATACAACCATAACGACGCGTCCCGACCTGGTTGAAGGAGCGCGGGCCATGATGCGCAAAATGTCCGCGGAAGATATTAATCTGGTGCTGCGAGGCATGGCCGAGCGCCCCGACTCGGTCGCGGACCTGAAGACCATCAACGTCCCCACTCTGATCGTGATCGGAGAAGAGGACGGGTTTTCAACTCCCGCCGATGGAGAATTTATGCGACAGAACATCGCGGGCAGCCAGTTGAAAGTGATCCCGAAAGCTGGACACTACGCACCCTGGGAGCAACCGGAAGCGGTGGGGAAAATCCTAAGGCAATTTCTGGAGGAGTCGCGTTGAAAAAAACATTCACCGGTCGACGTCTCACGTAGGGACGGACGCGTTCGTGCGTCCAGCCAGTCAAGGGCCCCGGCGGTTCGCTGAATCCCAGTTCGTTGAATCCCCAATTGGTTCTCAATAGCCCACCAACTCAATCTCCGCCGAATCGAGTCGATCGAGCGGACGGCTGCTAATCCGAGCCAGCCACAAACTCAGCAACGAAACCACTCCCAGCACCAGGACGCATCCCGGCCATCCGCGCCAATGCCAGAACCAGTCGGTGAGGGTGGCGCCGATGCTTCCTCCCAGATAATAGAAAGTCACGTAGAGTCCGGCGGCAGACGAACGGGCGCGGGCGGCGATGGCTCCGGTTTGGACGGTCGCGGCAGCCTGCGCTACGAAGACTCCGGAGGAAAAGATCGCGAGGCCGATGATCACAACCGGCAGGGAACGGACCAGGGTGAGCAGCAGTCCGGCGATCATCATGGCGCAGTAGACGAGCGTCGTGTGGCGAAATCCGAAGCGATCGAGGAAGCGTCCGGATTGGGGAGTGATGACGACTCCGAGAAGATAGACGAAGAAGATGCTGCCCAGTTGCGCGGAGTTGAGCCAGAACGGAGACGCGGCGAGATAAAAGTTCGCGTAAGTGAAGCATCCGACGAGCGCGAAAAGTACAGTCGCACCCATGCCGAAGTTGGCGAGCAGCCGCGTATTGCGGAGATGGTCTTTGGCGTGGTCGAGCACCTGCCGCAGATGCTCGGCGCGGACAAAATTCTTAGCCAAGGGAAGCCATGCGCGAACGACGAAGGCGAGAATCAGGTCGAGAGCGGCGAGCACGAGGAAAGTAGCGCGCCAGTGCCAGTGGGCGGCGATTAATCCGGAGATGAAGCGGCCAAGGAATCCACCGATCACGGTCCCGGTTACATAGGAGGACATGGCGCGCCCGACGCCGCGTCCGGCCCACTCTTCGTTGACGTAGGCGAGCATGACGGCGATGACTCCGGGTACAAAAAGTCCCTGGGCGAAACGCCAGAAGATGAGGGCGCGCAGGGTGGTCGACGTGGCTGCGAGGGCGGTGGGGACGGCCAGCAGGAAGAGCGACGGCACGATCACTTTTTTGCGGCCGCGACGCTCGGCAATCATCCCGATAAAAGGAGCGGTCAAAGCCGTCGCGAATATCGTCGCGCTAACGGTGAGGCTGACCTCCAGTTCCGAGGCATGAAAAATCTGGCGCAAAAGCGGCAGCAACGGCTGGGTGCTATAGACGTTGAGAAACGTGCACAGTCCCGCAAGCATGGTCGCGACCGTCGCCTTGTCGAGTTTCTGCAAGCGGACTGAAGCCTCTCTACTGACTCTCGATAATATGCGATGCGTGAATATGCGATTTGTGTCACTGCTGCCCTGAGGTCCAGTCTCTAGTGCTCTGCATTAGTCGCTCCCAGTGCTCCCAATTATGGGTAAGTTTCGTCGAGGCGCATGCGTCACATCGCTGCTGCTTCCTCTCTGCTAGAATCGCGGCGTCATGATGGAAGCCTTTCTAGTTCCGGAAAAAACGGTGGTGAACGCCAAAGGTGACGGCTCGGCGCTGGATGTAAGTCGCGCCGAGGGCCGGATCTTCTTGCTGACTCTCGCCATTACGAACGTCATCGAACAGGAGTCGCTGGACGTCAGCGTTTATGGTTCCGCTGACGGCAACACCTGGGATGCCAGGCCCATCGTCGCGTTTCCACAGAAGTTTTACCGGGAAGAGACTCCGCTGTTGCTCAATTTGACGGCGCGTCCGGAAGTTAAATTTATACGGGCGCACTGGGAAGCATCCCGGTGGGGACGCGGATCGGAAACGCCGATGTTTGAATTCTGTGTCACACTGCGCGAAGTTCCCCAGGAAATTCTGGCCGAAGCCGCTGGGCGAGCGCGATTACAGTAGACGGGCCGTAATTCTGTTTTTTCTCTGCCTTCGTGATCAGCGCGAGAGGAATCCCGGATTCCAGTCCGGCTTCCTGAAAAACGGCAATCTCACAAACAAGGGGTTTGCGCGTCACATTTTATCCGCCCGCTTAAGACTGCAATGGTTCTAAGCAGAGGGAGAATCCCCGTGGCGTTTGAACCCCTACTCCATCAGGAAGCAGAGAGAGAATTTCTGCGTAAGCTGGAAAAGAAAGACACCAATCTGGTTGTCATCAATGAAGAATGCCAATTCTGCGGATCCACGGCCAGATCGGTTGCATGCTCGAGGTGTCGTGTACTGATGTGCGAAGAGTGCATCGAGTACCTGAACGCAAAGCCACTCTGCAGTTGCTGCCTCGATGACGTGGAAAATCCAAGGCGACTCGCCACCGTACTCATCTTCCCCTCGGCCAAAGCCTAGCAATCGCGCGGACTCAGGTTCAAGACTTCTCCTGAAGATTCTCCGTATATATTAAATTCATGCCCGATCATCTGAAAGATGATTCGAAAGTTGTCGTTCGTCCGGCGCGCACAGTGCGCGGAGTGGTGCGTATCCCCGGGGACAAATCCATCTCGCACCGTTACGCCATGCTCGCGGCGATTGCGGAAGGCACAAGCCTTTTCCATAATTTTTCGGCGGCACGCGACTGCGCGAGCACGCTCGACTGCCTGCGCAACCTGGGTAGCGCGTGGAAGCGTCTGGAAGATGGGGCGATCGAAATGCAAGGCGTCGGCCCTCGGTTGACTGCGCCAAAAGAAATGCTGGATTGCGGCAACTCCGGATCGACCATGCGCATGCTTAGCGGAATCCTTGCCGGGCAGCCATTTTCCAGTGAATTGTTTGGCGACGAATCTCTGTCCAAGCGTCCGATGGCGCGCATTATGAAGCCGCTGTCCGAGATGGGGGCAAAGATATCGTCCGGCGACGGTGGCCGTCCTCCACTTAAGATCGAAGGCGGCGCCCTGAAGGCGATCCACTACAAACCCGAAGTCGCGAGCGCGCAGGTAAAATCCTGCGTTCTGTTCGCGGGGCTGTTCGCCGATGGCGAGACAGTGGTGGAGGAACCGATCCGCACGCGGGATCATGGCGAAATTGCTCTGCGAGCCTTTGGCGCGGAGGTCGAGCGCATCGGCAACGCTTCGTCGATCGCGGGTGGACAAAAGCTGCGCCCGATTGAGGCGCATGTTCCCGGCGATCTTTCAAGTGCAGCTTTCTTTTTGTGCGCAGCGGCGTTGTTCGCCGGATCGCAAATTACCTTGCCGGGAATTCTCATGAATCCGACGCGCGCGCGTCTCCTCGAGATTCTCATGCGGATGGGATTGCAGATTTCGGTGGCACATCTCGAAGAGCATCAAGGCGAGTTACTGGGAACGATCGAGGCGCGCGGAACGGCATGGAAAGGCGGCATCATTGCCGGGGCCGATAGCGCCGCGCTGATTGACGAGATCCCGGTGCTGGCGGCGATTGCGCCGTATTCCGAGGAGGGCCTGGAAGTGCGCGATGCGAAAGAGTTGCGCGTCAAGGAGTCGGATCGCATCGCGGCGGTAGCTTCGAATCTTCGCAAAATGGGCGCCGAGATTGAAGAGCGCCCCGATGGAATGAGAATTCCCGGAAAGCAGCACCTGCATGGCGCGGAACTGGATTCGTTCGGCGATCACCGCATCGCCATGGCCTTCGCCATCGCCGCGTTGCGTGCGGAGGGTGAGACGGTGATTGTGGGCGCGGATGCGGCAGGGGTGTCGTACCCGGCGTTTTTTGAGGAGCTAAAAAGCCTCGCTGAATGACTGACCCCTGGTGCTCAACGCGAGGGCTGCTTTGCAGGCATTGCCACGAATAGCGAAGAGGGACGGAAAGCGAAATTGACTGCTGACAAACCCCAATCTCCCGATGAACGTCTAAGAAACGAATTCAATCGCTGGGCCGACGAAGGCGAGGGCGCGAAGATGGAGCGCCATCACCTCGACATCACCGAAAAGACGATGCGGCGCATGGACCTGCGTCCCGGCGAACGCGTTCTCGATCTGGGCTGCGGGTCGGGCTGGGCGACGCGCCTGCTGGCGCGCGTGGTGGGCGAAGGTCCGCAGGGTTTCGGACAGGTCGTCGGCGTCGATGTCTCGGACGAGATGGTGCGGCAGGCGCGCATAGCTTCCAAGGAATTCGATAACGTGATGTTTGTGGTCGGCTCCGCGGCAAAGATCCCATGGGAAGAAAACTTTTTTGATAAGGTGCTGTCGGTCGAGTCGTTTTACTACTATCCGGACCAGGACCGCGCGCTGGCTGAACTTTTTCGCGTAATGGCACCACACGGACGGCTCTTTATCTTGATTAATCTGTATAAAGACAATCCTTATTCGCTGCAGTGGGTGCCAAAGTTGAAGGTCCCAGTCCATGTTCGTTCGGCGGCAGAGTATGTCGAGCTGCTGAAGGCGCACGCCTTTGAGAATGTCGAGTACGCGCAGATTCCCGACGACACGCCGACTCCGGAGAATTACCAGACAACGTCGTTCCACTCCCTGGACGATCTGAAGGCATTCAAGCGCGTGGGCGCGCTGCTGTTGATGGCTTCGAAGCCCGACGTCCGGAATTCTGCGCCGGCGTACACAATTTATTAGAAACCTTAGACGACGCAGGCGCCGCCCCGATCGATCATCAATCATCGATCATCGATCATCGATCATCGATCAATGCGATATCTGCATGTAGACGCTGACCCAGTAGGCGGCGTGAGGAGGCGGTAGAAAAGTCTCTCTGAGGAGCGACCCGCGAGCGCAGGTTCCGAGCTTGGTCTCGGGATACAACAAAACTTCTTTTGCTGTGCCTTCCTGGTTGAGTTGCAGCAAGATCCAAAAGCTGCGCAAGTCATTGCCGGACGTTTGCTTGCACTGCCGCAGGGACGCAAGATGTTTCTGAACGAATTCGGTCCCCATCTGTTCGTCGAACTTTTTTCCTCCGGGAGTACGCAGATTCGCTTCCACCGCGGCATTCGCATCGGAGAGGCTGGTTGGCTTATCTTCCGCTGCAAGCATCGTAGTTGCGATTGCGAACCCGAAAAAGGAAGCGGCCAAAATTCCCACGCGTTTGCGCGCCTTCACTGTTTCCCCCTCCGCCAGATGCTAAATTTCGTCGTCATCATCTTTGTCGTTATCGTTTTTGTCATCGCTATTTTGACTTCGTCCGCGTTCCAGATTCTGCGCCGGACTCATCGGACGATTGTCGCTAGCGTGTCGAATCTCAATTGTACCGTTCACATTGGAGAGTTTCACCAGCGTTCCACCGCCGCCGAGTTGGCCGTGCAGACTGTGGCCGACATACCGATGACGCGTTACCGGCAAGCCGAATTCATCTGAAATACCTCCACCTCGCCGCCCCTGCATCTGTGTCATAAACGCCTCCCTGCACGTTTAGACGGAGGCGTGAGCGTTTGGTTAGTAGCCGCTGACCATCTGCGCGATTTCGCTCTAAATCGCGATCGAAACACAGCGGTTTTCCTGCGTTGTGACTTGTATCACGCCGAGGTGTGGGGCGCGGGAGTATTCTTGTAAGAACCTGTAGCGAACGAGGTCTCATGAGCTGGCTGCAAAACAAGTTTGAAAAGAATTTCATGATCTCGACGGTGGACTACGTCTTCAACTGGGCGCGCAAGTCGGCGCTCTGGCCGATGACGTTTGGCCTGGCATGCTGCGCCATCGAGATGATCGCGTCCTCAACAGCGCGCTTCGACATTGCGCGTTTCGGCTCGGAGGTCTTTCGCCCCAGCCCGCGGCAGTCCGATCTGATGATCGTCTCCGGCACGGTCACGCTGAAGATGGCGCCCGTAGTGAAAAGAATCTACGATCAGATGCCTGAACCGAAGTGGGTAATCTCGATGGGCGCCTGCTCATCGGTCGGCGGCCCATTCAATACCTATGCCGTGCTGCAGGGAGTGGACCGTATCGTTCCCGTAGACGTGTATGTGATTGGATGTCCGCCGCGTCCCGAGAATCTGTTTTACGCGCTGCTTAAACTGCAAGACAAGATCGATACCATGACGCTGGCCAAGCGTCCCACCGAGGTGCGTCTGGAATCGCACATGATGGATGAATTCAAGCGGCAGGTAATGGTCGCTCAAACGCTTCAGCCCAGATAGCCGTCGGCCGCCAGTCATCAGCTGCCAGTCATCAGCTGTCAGCCCTCAGATCTCAGCCGCCTGCCGTCAGGTAAAGCGCTCCTATATACTCTTGTCATCCTGAGCGTCGCCCAAGCCGCGCTAGCGCGGTGTGGGCAAGTCGAAGGACCCCTACTTCCAGCACGAACTCTCGCGAGCACCCCATGCCCTTCGTGAAGATCGCCGCCGAATCCGACCTCCCCGCCGCGAACCAAGCCAAAGAATTCTCCTGCGGCGAAAAGACCATCTGCGTCGCCAACGTAAATGGCGAGATCAGCGCCATGGATAACATCTGCCTCCATCGTGGAGGCCCGCTCGGCGAAGGGATAATTTCGAAGGGGAAAGTCGTTTGCCCTTGGCATGGATGGGAATGGGACCCGAAGACCGGGGAAGCTGGGCCGCCGGGGGCGAAGATTGCGGTGTATCCGGTGAATATTGAGGGTGGGGACGTGCTGATTGAAGTATAACCAGTGTGCCCGTAATCGAACTGCGCCCGCGCTACGCTCTTAGGGGCTCCATCTCAACTTTCGATACTCGGGTCAGTCGCCGGTAGCTGCAGCAGCAGCCGAACGAGCTGCGCCTCGCGCGACGTCCCGGTTTTCTGGTAAATGCTGGCGAGTTGCGACTTCAGAGTATTGCGGCTGACGCCAAGCATCTCTGCGATGATCGTGGGGCTTAGGCCATCCGCCACGAGCATTGCAACGCGGCATTCTGCCGGTGTCAATCCGAAAAGAGCCCGGAGCATATCGTGCGCCGGGCGGGAGCGCTGCGCCGGGTCCCTGATGAACACAATGGCGCGGACGGGATGAGTTTCGTCCACATCGAACCCACGCACCGGAGACACGAGCAACTGCAGCGAAGGGCGACCCCGTCTCGAAACTGTCAATACTCCACCGGACTTCAATGCGGTTCCGACCGAAGTTGCCGTCGCCTCCGCAACCAATCGCAAGAGTGACGCAGATTCGTCGGCGCGTTCAGCGCGCAGGCCGTCACGTCCGCAGTGCAGGCCGTTATGTTCGGCCAGTACCCGTTCGGCGGCGCGATTCATTGCCACTATATGTCCTTTGGATGCCAGTAAAATCACGCTCGTGGATATCGAGTTCAGCACCGCTTGAAGATCGGCG
>Ga0302275_10002821_pt1 | contig 17965 bp, 12 predicted proteins | sample III_Bog_N2_2_FD_200229 | JGI IMG/M metagenome (GOLD analysis project Ga0302275, IMG submission 200229) | Peat permafrost microbial communities from Stordalen Mire near Abisko, Sweden - III_Bog_N2_2 | ecosystem: Environmental > Terrestrial > Soil > Wetlands > Peat | place: Sweden: Abisko...
CTTGGGTAATCTGAAGCTTAAATTAGTGGCGAGCCTGAGCAATTCCGCAACGCCCGCATTAACGCCGGGGCGCAGGCGGCGTGGCTGAGTGCTAACCCGGATCTGGTTGGACTCGTGACCGATCAGGATTTCTTGGTCACATGCGACTCGGAGTTTTTTCAAAAACAAGATGATTTCGAATGGATTGAAACCGCAGATATAAAGCGGTTTTGTAGAGGCAAATGAACAGCCGTTTCAACGCATTTCTGAAAGAGTTTGGCGGAGAGGGGGGGATTCGAACCCCCGGTACCTCTATTAGAAGTACGACGGTTTAGCAAACCGCTGCTTTCGACCACTCAGCCACCTCTCCGCGAGGCGAGACAAGGTCGGATTACAGTCTCGATCTTAGCATGCCAATGCACCCAATAAAGCCGGACCCGCCCATCTGCGTTAGAATGAATCTACGTGCGCCCGTAGCTCAGCTGGATAGAGCGTTTGCCTCCGAAGCAAAAGGTCGTGAGTTCGAATCTCGCCGGGCGCACCATTTCCTCCCATTCGCAGATCGGGCGACCAGAATGACTCCATTGCAGGAAGTTCCCTCTTACCCGATCCCACGAGGCTCATGCTGATACGCGACCGTCTTGCCACCGGCAAGCCCTCCATCTCATTTGAATTCTTCCCGCCGAAGTCCGACGAGGCCGCGGCCCTGCTTGAGCGGACCATCGCGGAACTGAGCGAACTGAAGCCCTCTTTCGTTTCAGTAACCTATGGCGCGGGGGGCTCCACGCGCGAGAAGACCCTGGAAGTTGTTTCGCGTATTCGGCAACACACGGGCATCGAAGCGATGGCGCATCTCACCTGCACGGGCGCGACGCGCGAGGAGATTGGCGGCGTGGTGGAACGGCTGGTCGCGGCCGGTGTGACCAATATCCTGGCCCTGCGCGGCGATCCGCCAAAGGGCGAGGCCACTTTCACGGCGGTGGCGGGCGGCTTCCGCTACGCCAACGAGCTGGTATCGTTTATTCGCGAAAGACTGGGCGCAGGCTATTCGCTCGGCGGCGCGGCTTATCCGGAGAAGCATGTGGAGTGCGCGAGTCCGGCGCTCGATATGGAAAATCTGAAGCGCAAGGTGGACACAGGGGTCGATTTTCTGATTACCCAGTTGTTTTTCGATAACCGGTTTTATTGGGCTTTTTGCGAGCGGGCGCGAAAGGCCGGGATTGCCGTCCCGATCGTTCCGGGCATCATGCCGATCACAAACGCGGCGCGGATCGAACGCTTTGGCGCTACTTTGCCGGCTCAGCTGGCCGTGGAACTGGAGAAGCGGCGCGAAGATCCGCAGGCGGTGCAGCAGCTGGGTATCGCGCATGCGACCGGGCAGTGCATGGATCTGCTGCGGGGCGGGGCGCCGGGGATTCATTTCATTACTATGAACCGGAGCACCGCAACGAAGGATATATTTGCGGAACTGCGGGTGGCGGGTCTCGCCGGTTAGTGTTTTCCCGGGCGGGCCAACGGGCTGCGCTATACTGGGCACGTTGTGATTTCAGCTCTTCTTATTACTGTCCACGTAATTGTGTGTCTCTTCCTGATCATTGTTGTTTTGCTGCAGAGCGGCAAGGCGGCGGATCTGGCGGGGGCTTTTGGCGGCCAGGGTTCGCAGACGGCTTTCGGGCCGCGCGGGTCGGCGACGCTGTTGTCGAAGGCGACGACGATTTCGGCAATTTTGTTTATGCTGACGTCGATTTCGCTCTCGATCATCGCGACGCGCAGCGCCGGATCGTCGACGGCTCCGACACTGGAGCGTCACGGCGCAAAGACGACCACGACCGCCCCGGCAACGCCTCAGCCGGCGCAGCAGAAGAAGTAGTTTCGATAACACGCCCCAGCATTGCGGAGGTGGCGGAATTGGCAGACGCACTAGCTTGAGGTGCTAGCGGGAGCAATCTCGTGGGGGTTCAAGTCCCCCTCTCCGCACCATATTTTCTACAAGTTACAGAGATCGGCCACCCGGCAAGGGTGGCCGAAACTGTTTTGGCGGGACGAGTCGATGCCGCTTCTCCCAATGCCGCATATGGTACCTTGAGCGCTTACCATGCCGCAGAAAGTCAAACCCGGCGACATTCCCACTACCATATTCGGCAAGACCGGCATTGAGGTCAGCATCAGCGCTCAGGGCGGAGCCCGCATGGATCTTCATCCGGACGTCGCGACAGCCGCCGCCCACGTTCGCACCGTCTACGACCTCGGCGTGACCTACTTCGATTGCGCGCACGCTTATTGGGGCGGGCTTTCCGAAGAGGCCTACGGCATCGGCCTTGACGGCAGACGGAAGAATGTTTTCCTCACCACCAAGTCCCGGAAACGCGCGGCAGATGAGGCGGCGTTGGACCTCGAAACCTCCCTCCGTCTGCTCAAGACGGATTATGTGGATCTGTGGCAGATTCATGCGGTTGGCACTCAGGCCGATATCGACCAGATCATGGGTCCCGGTGGCGCCCTCGAGGCGTTCGAAGGCGCGAAGAAGGCAGGCAAGTGCCGACTGATCGGCTTCACCGGCCACTACGACCCTGACGTTCTTGCGGCGCTGCTGAAAGCCTATGACCGGTGGGATACAGTCATGATGCCGATCAACGCAGCCGATCACGCGTATCTGAGTTTCGAGGAAACGGCGCTTCCCGTGGCGCGGAAGCGCGGCGTGGGCGTCCAGGCGATCAAGATCTTCGCCAAGGCCTGCCTGCTGAGATCCCTGAGCCCGAACGAATGCCTGCGATACGCGTTGAGCCAACCGGGCGTCGATGTCGCCATCTGCGGCGCGGGCACTCAGGGACAGATGGAAGACAATATCCGCACCGTCCTCAACCTCATGAAGATGTCGGCTGAAGAGATTACCGATGTCCGCAAGAGAACGCTTACCGGCGCGGGCGTCTATTCGGGCGTCACGCTGGAGTATTGGAAAAAGAAAGCGTGATTTGCGCATTGCGACAGGGGACAATGAGTCATGGAAATCCGCAAAGTCGGCACACAGCCCTCGGCAAAAGGCCCCACGGACTGGTTCACGGGGACGGTTCGCATCGATCCCCTGTTTCAGGCGCCCGATCCGGCGCTGGTGCAGGGAGCGAGCGTCACCTTTGAGCCGGGCGCACGGACGGCCTGGCACACCCATCCGCTGGGTCAGACGCTGATCGTGACAGCGGGAACCGGCTGGGCGCAGCGCGAGGGTGGCCCGATTGAAGAGATTCGGCCGGGCGATGTGGTTTGGTTCCCGCCGGGCGAGAAGCATTGGCATGGCGCGACACCGACTACGGCAATGACGCACATCGCGATCCAGGAACGACTCGATGGCAAAGTGGTTGACTGGATGGAACAGGTGAGCGACGAGCAATATCGAAAGTAAGACAGGAGTGTGAACCGGGACTGCTTCTCCGTCGTAATAAGGGGTTGGCGCTGCAATCCCGGTACGGTCCATCGCGCCAACAGAAAGACGAGGTCACACCGCACCATACATGAAAAAGCTCATCACAAGCCTCCTCGCGCTCGCCGCGCTGGCAACGGGCTCACTGCTGGCTCAGGATCGCGATATTACGGGCACATGGCAGGGCACGCTGCACGTTGCTAACGATTTGCGGATCGTATTCAAGATCTCAAAGGCCGATACGGGCGGCCTGAAGGCCGTCATGTACAGCATCGACCAGGGTGGGCAGCCAATACCTGCCGCCGTTACGCTGCAGGGCGCGACGGTGAAGGTTGCGGTGACCGCGATCGGCGGTACGTATGAAGGGAAGCTGAACAATACGGATGGAACTTCCGTTGCCGGAATATGGACTCAGGGGTCCACGCCGCTGCCGCTGGATCTGGCGCTGGCCAGCGACAAGACCGCGTGGGCGATTCCCGAGCCGCCGCCCCCGCCCAAACTCATTCCGGCGGATGCGAATCCGCAGTTTGAAGTCGCCACCATCAAACCGAGCAAAGAGGGCACGCCCTTTACGATTCATCCCACAAACAGCGGCATGCTCGTAGCGAACAACGTATCTTTGAGCTATCTCATTAAGTTCGCTTATGAGATTCACCCGCGGCAGATCACGAAAGCTCCCGCCTGGCTGGAAACGGAGAAGTACGATTTGACCGCCAAGCCCGACCTTGAGGGACAGCCCAGTCTGAAGCAAATGCGCATGATGGTCCGGAAGCTGCTGGCGGATCGTTTCCAGTTCGCTTTCCATACGGAGAAAAAGGAACTCCCCGTATATGCCGTCACCGTGCTGAAGACCGGGGCAAAGCTGACCAAAGACGAAAACAACCCGAACGGCAATCCTGGTTATGGCGGGGGTCCCGCGGGAATGCGAGTGATGAATTCGACCATCGTGGACTTCATCAGCTTTGTTCTGAACGACGCTGTCGACCGCCTTGTGGTGGACCAGACCGGACTCGGTCCGGCAAGGTTCGACTTTACGCTGAAATGGACGCCCGATACTCAGGCTCCGGGTGCCACGGGCGCAGCGCCCTCTGCCGTCAGTGCGGACGCGCCGCCGGATATTTTCGCGGCGGTGCAGCAGCAGTTGGGCCTGAAACTGGAACCGACGAAGGCTCCGGTCGACGTGTTCGTGATTGACAAGGTGGAAAAGCCTTCCGATAATTGATCGCCGGGCAAGGCGCTACCGCCTTCGTCCGACACGCCGCTTCCAATCCGCGGCGACCGGGTCAACGGCCGGGCCGTATCCTGACATTACGCAACCCGGGAGCAAAAGATCTGCCAGTTTTCACGAAGAGCATTATCGTCGACGCGACCGTAGAAGCTGTCTTCGCATTCCACGAACGGGAGGACGCGTTGCAACTGCTGAGTCCTGCGTTTCCCCCGGTGCGGGTGGTCCGGAAACAAGGCGGTATTGAGCCGGGGTCGCGTGTGGAACTGCGGATCGGCCCTGTTCGGTGGGTCGCGCTGCACACCGCGTTTGAGAAGGATCGTTTCTTCGAAGATCAACAGATCGAAGGTCCGTTCGCACTCTGGATTCACCGCCACGAATTTGAGGCCGTGGGGGATTCCACCCGTCTTACGGACCGCATCGATTTCGCCTTGCCTGGCGGCGTCTGGGTGAATCGCTTGCTGGGATGGGCAGTGCGGGTCGGATTGGGCCCGATGTTCCGGCACCGGCACCAGATCACCAGAATGTTTTGCGAACGCCCGTCAGCCCGATCAGCGCCGCCCCCCACAATAAACGAATGATGCGACGCAGGGACGCCCTCAAGCTCGCCGCCGCTGCACCCGCCTTCCTGCGCGCGCAATCCCGCACGCGCCCCAACATCCTGATGCTGATGACGGATCAGCATCGCGTCGATTGCGTGGGAACATATGTATGGCAATCGGTCGATTCACACCCCGAACATAGACCGCCTCGCCCACGAAGGTGTCCGGTTCGATTGCGCCTATTCATCCACGCCTACCTGCACGCCGGCGCGTTTCGCCGTGGCATCATGGCATGCTCGGCTACACCAATATGGCTGAGCGCTATCCGCTCGAAAAGCCGCGCGCGCTGACGGCGGCGGGCTACTCCACCACAGTGATCGGCAAAAACCACAATCGGCGCGCATTCGACGCTGTTGCGTTGGCCCACGGGGCTGATTTCCGCTGCGCGCAGTTCGGTGCGCACCGAACCCGTCGAACTCCGCGACATCCTGCCGACGTTTCTTCAGGCCGCCGAAGCGCCGTCACATTCTGAACTCGATGGAAGAAGCCTCCTCGATCTGGCGGCGGGCAAGTCCGCGAACTGGCGACCCTGGATCGATCTCGAACACAACATCTGCTACGACGCTGCCAACAACTGGAATGCGCTGACCGATGGGAAGCAGAAATACATCTTTCACGCCCGCGACGGCGAAGAGCAGTTCTTCGATCTGGCAAGCGATCCGTCCGAGTTCACCGATCTGGCGGGCAACGCTGCATCGGATGCCGACCTGCGCCGTTGGCGAGGGCGCATGCTGGATCACCTGAGCGAGCGCGGCGAGTGTAATGTGGCCGGGGGCAAGCTTGCAGTGCGACCGAAGGGAATCATGACTTCGCCTCACTTTCCGGGATATCCAAAGAACCCGCTGCGGCCCGGCACGCCCAGCCCTTTTTAGTTAGGAACGTGGCACGCCGGGCCGGAAACGCAAATTGGACTGCGGTCTAATTCGGTAGCACCGCCGAATCGACCACATGAATCACGCCGTTCGACTGGAACACATTCGCTTGCGTGATCTTCGACATCCCGCCCTTTTCGTCTTTGAGCACAATCGACTTGCCGTCCATCAGGGCCCAGAGTTTGCCTCCGGAAACGGTGGTCAGTTCGGCCTTGCCCTTGCCTGCCCTGATTTGTTTCTCGATGTCCGAAGCCGAGAGGCGCCCCGCCACCACGTGATAGGTCAGGATCTTCACCAGCGTCGCCTTGTTCTCCGGCTTTAGCAGGTTATCCACCGTTCCCGCGGGCAATTTGTCGAATGCCGCATTCACGGGCGCGAAGACTGTGAAGGGTCCCGGACCCGACAGCGTATCCACCAGGCCTGCAGCTTTTACTGCGGCCACCAGGGTCGTATGATCGGCCGAATTGACCGCGTTTTCAATGATGTTCTTCGTGGGGAACATTTCTTTTCCCCCCACGATCGGATTCATGGCGGCAAACGCAGCGGTGGCCATCAGGGCGGCGGCGCCGGCAAAATAAAGTACGGAGCGTCTATTCATTTCAGGTTTCCTTTCCCGTGCTTGCGGGTTCACCCTGCTATACGAGGGCGACTTCCGATCGGATTGAGGCGGAAACCGTGAGTCACTCTACACTCCTGGTCCATCCATGCTTTCTCTGCGTTCTCTGCGTCTTCCTTTTCGCCTTCCTAATGAACCACCCGCCCGCCGGGGTGTTCCGCCTGTCATTGACCAGGCCCCGCCTGGCCAGGATCCTCTGCGTGAAATCCGGAATGACACAGGCCTGAGGGAACCCCTCAAGATTGCATCCACGTCGCGCAGATCGGTGACAGCTATTGGATCCGCCGCAACCGCAAAGCCATCCCCGCCTTGCCCGGCAACTTGATCTTCGCCTTGTCTTCGAACGCGCCGTCAACCGGTGTCACAGTCATGCCCCAGGGGTCGATAATCTCCGCGCGATACCGCCCGCCCGGAGGCAACTTCAACTCGTACTCAGCCGGGCCATTGACGTCGAAGTAGTAAAGATAATACGCACCCTCGACCCCGGCATTCGGATAATAGCGATCGGGCGTGGGATTCAATCCACCCGGCGCGTCTTCCAGAACCCTGCGCAGGAATGCAATCCGCGCCGGACTCTCCCCCTTCAATACCCCACCCTTGGACCACCACAACACATCGGTCGGATCGAGATAAGTTTCGCCGTGCCCCGCGTACGCGCCCGAGACCGTTGCCAGCCAGAACCGCCGCACCATCTCCTGCGCGGAAATGTTCCCCCAGCGTTTCGGGATGTTCCCTTCGTACTTCATCTCGTCGTAGATCACGGGCTTCTTGTACTGGCTGAGCCAGTCGGCCGCTTTATCGAAGTCCGAACTCTGCACGCTCACATGCGTTACCCATGCTTTGCTGTGGTCGTACATCGGGCCGCTGTTGTGAATCGAGCGCAGGTGGCTGTAAGGGTCGCTTTCCTGCACGATCCGGAAGAAGCGGTCCCAATCCGCCATGGTCTTGGTCTTCACCAGATCGTATTCGTTGGCCATGGACCACCACACGTTTCTGTGCGAAGACAGTCGCGCGACCACGTAGCGCAGGTACCGGTCGTCAGCTTCGGGCGGCATCTTCGAATAGCCCCAGCGATCGTATGGATGAAACAGGATCAGATCCGCCTCGATCCCCAGCGCGCTCAAATCGTCGATGCGTTTTTCCAGATGCGCGAAGAACTCGGGGTTGAAGCGCGTGAAATCGTTATTGCCGGCGGCGTCGCGCACGAACGGATAATACTGCGGCTCATTCTTGTTGTAGTCGTAGTTCTTCGGGAAGATGCACATCCGGATCTTGTTGAAGGGCGCGGCTTTCAATGTCGCGAGCGTGATGTTTTCGAGCACATCGCCCTGATGAATCCACGCATAAGCAGTGGTGCCGATCGGATAATACGCCGTTCCGTCCGCGTAAGCGAAGTGATAAACATGGCTGACTGCGACGGGGCCGTGATTACCCGCCGCCGGCTTCACGCAGCGGAACTGACCCGTCTTGCCATTGAGCGCCGGGATTTCACTGCGTGTAACGTAGCTCCACTCACCCACCGTATCCGGCATGAAACGTACGCGCCACGTGCCGTCGCCATCGTAGAAGCCATCGACCGTCACCGTGCGATGTTCGAAAGTAAAGTCTGCGCGGAGCCCGGGGCCGAGGTAGGGATTACCGGTAACAGGAGCCGCCAACACGATCTCATAACGGCCCCATTGCTCGACGCTCACTGGCGTCTGGGCCCACAGACTCGCAGCCGCAATCAGCGCACAAACAAGGTATCGATTCATCCCCCGGCAATCTTAACATCCGCGTGAGGGTATCATCAAAGGGTGCTGCAGCCGTCCCGAAGCCGAGTGTTGGTCTTTCTCGTCTGCGCCGCATTGTTGGTGTGCCTTCTGGCGCCGCTCACGTTCGCCGGTCACATTGCGGCTGCCACCCTGATTTCCGCGTTCGCGCTGTTGATTGCACTGGCAGTGAGTGGTTTCGCATCGCGAGACAATGTTGCGATCCCGTTCCAGGTTTGCCTTTCGCCTTCTGGCTCTCGCGCCCCTCCCGTTAAGTTCTAGCTGCCTCTTCCGTAAAGCTTTTCCGCTGTGGCATCGAGAGGATTCGGTGTCTCTTGCCGTGCACCCAACAAAAAAAGCGACAAGGAACTAAGTTATGAAGCGCGTGCGCAACGTGCTGTTCTGCATCATCCTCGCGGTGGCATCCTCCGCGGGAATACCCATGCGGCACGATGAGGTCGAGGAATTGATGCAGGCGATGAACCAGCCGAAAGTGGCACACACACTCGCCGACGAGAACGATGCAGGGGACTGGCCCCCACGGATGCCGTAACCTAACTGAGCGCGCCCACCAGGCTCGTTTCGATAAAGTCCAGCACCGCCGGCGCGGAAACCACCCCTTCCATCGGCAACCGCAACACGCCCGCCGGCGTGAACTGGGCATTGCGCGTCGACGCCACCAGCGCCATCAGCTTCTCGCCATCTACTGTCGTCTTCTCGTGGAATTTCACGTTCAACATCGGGCCGCGCCGGTCGATCGCCTCGATCCCGATCTTCTCCGCCAGCGTCTTGATCGCCGAGTAACGCATCAGGTAGCGAACATCTTCCGGCACCGGCCCATAGCGATCCGCCAGCTCCTGCTCCAGCTTCACGCGCTCTTCCGCCGTCGCCGATTGTGCGATGCGTTTGTATGCGCGCAGCCGCTGGTTCTCATCCGAAATGTATCCGGCAGGAATGCGCAGATCGAGGCCCAGATTGAGCGCCGAATGAATCTCCGGCGCAACCTCTTCTCCGCGCAGTTCGCGTACCGTATCTTCCAGCATCCGGATATACATGTCGAAGCCGATCGCGTTGATGTGCCCGTGCTGCTCTCCGCCCAGCAGATTGCCCGCGCCGCGCAGTTCCAGATCCAGCGCCGCGATGCGGAACCCCGCGCCCAGATCGGAGAATTCCTTCAGCGCGGCCAACCGCTTGCGCGCCACTTCCGTCAACTCGGTATCGGGCTCAATGAGCAGATAGCAATACGCACGCCGGTTCGAACGCCCCACACGGCCGCGCAACTGATACAACTCGGAAAGCCCATAGCGCTCGGCATGTTCGATGATCATCGTATTCGCCAGCGGAATATCGAGGCCGTTCTCCACGATCGTGGTGGAAACGAACACATCGAACTCATGCCGCATAAAGCCAAGCATCACGCGCTCCAGTTCCGCCTCACCCATCTGCCCATGGCCCACGCCGATGCGAACCTGCGGAAATAATTCCTGAATCATCGCCGCGCGCTGCCAGATCGATTCTATCCGGTTGTGCACGAAGTACACCTGCCCGCCCCGCGCCAGTTCCATCTCGATGGCGGACTTCACCAGTTCCGGCGTGATCGGCGCCACCACAGTGTGAATCGCCAGCCGATCGCGCGGCGGCGTTTCGATCACGGACATATCGCGCAACCCGAGCAGCGACATGTGGAGCGTGCGCGGAATCGGCGTGGCGCTCATGGTGATCACATCCACCTTCGCGCAGATCTCCTTCAGGCGTTCCTTGTGCTTTACGCCGAAGCGCTGTTCCTCGTCGATGATGACGAGGCCCAGATCTTTCCAAACCACGTCCTTCGAGAACAAACGGTGCGTGCCGAGCGCGAGATCCACTTTGCCTTCGGCGAGATCCTCCAGCCCCGCCTTGATTTCCTTCGCGCTGCGGAAGCGGCTGAACATTTCCATCCGCACGGGAAACGATTGAAACCGCTTCGTGAAAGTTTCGAAATGCTGGAAGCAAAGCACGGTCGTCGGCGCCAGCACCGCCACCTGTTTGCCATCGCCCAGCGCCTTGAACGCCGCGCGCATGACAACTTCCGTCTTGCCATAACCCACATCGCCGCAAAGCAGGCGGTCCATGGGCTGCGGCCCTTCCATATCGCGCTTGATGTCGGAGATCGCGGTCTTCTGATCGCGCGTTTCGGTAAACTCAAACGCGTCGTCGAATTCGCGCTGCCAGTTGCTGTCGGCGGAAAACTGAAAGCCTTCGGCGAGTTTGCGCTGCGCGTACAGCTTCAGCAGCTCCTCCGCCATGTCGCGCATCTTCGTCTTGATTCGCGTCTTGGTTTTCGTCCAAGTCGCGCCGCCCATGCGGTCGAGTTGCGGTTTGGATTCGCCCTCGCCTCGAAAGCGCTGCACCAGATCCATGCGGGCCAGCGGCACATAGAGCTTGTTGCCGCCCGCGTATTCGAGCAGCATGTAATCGCCCTTGGTATCGCCCTGGGAGATTTCGCGAATACCCAGGAACTGGCCCACGCCATGTTCCACGTGAACCACGTAATCGCCGGCCTTGAGATCGAACTGATCCGCTGAGAAGGCCCCCGCGCTCAGCCGAATAGGTTTCGCCGCTGTTTCGGGAGAGTCGAAAAGATCTTCCGCGCCGAAAACCACAAGGCCCGCTTCCACGAAGACGGTGCCATGCGCGATGTCGCCGCGAATCAAGGCCGCCGCGGCGCTTGCGGGCTGGGCGCGTTCGCGCAGATGTTCCGGCACCACGGCGCCGCCCAGATCGATCTGGTAGGGAATGCCGTATTCGGTAAAAACATCCGCGATCCGTTCCAGCTCCCCGGCGTGGGGCGCGAAGAATGCGATCTGCGAGCCGTTTTCAATCAACGTTTTCGCTTCTTTGATCGCGAACTGCAGATTGCCGTGAAACGCCAGCGACGGACGCGTGGATATATGGAACGTGTCGGCGTCGAGACCCACCAGCCCCGGATCCAGCAGACGCATTTCCACTACATCCTGGGTTCGCACCCGCGCCAGAAATTCGTCCCACGCCACCATGCCCGCCTCGGCGTGGGCATACTCGGGTGCCCCCTGCAGCCGGATCCACAGGCGTTCGGCCGCTGCTTGAGTCATCTCGGGCTCATCGATCAGGATGATCGGTTTCCGAAAGAAATCGAGCATTGTCGCGGCCGGCGGACGCAGCCCGGGCACCAGCGTTTCCCAACCGGCAAAAGCCTCGCCCTCCGCCGGCAGTGCCAGGCCCCGCAACCCGGCCTCGCGCATATTGCCGGCAAGCTCGGAAAGCACCGCGCGCGATTTCTGGAACTCCGTCAATGGCTGCAGCACGCATTCCGTTAGCTTATTCGTGGAACGTTGCGTCGCCGGGTCGAAGCGCCGGATCGACTCAATCTCGTCGCCAAAAAATTCAATGCGCACCGGTTCGTCCTGCCCCGGAGGAAACACGTCCAGAATTCCGCCGCGAATGGAATACTCACCGGCCATTTCCACCGGATCGTGCTTCTCATATCCGATGCTCGCCAGATGCGCCGCCAGATCTTCCAGCGGCGTTTCCTCATGTAACCGCAGCACGGTGGTGAGTTGCCGGTAATATTGCGGAGGCTGCGTGCGCGTCAACGCCGCCGCAATCGGCATTACGACAATCCCCGCCTCGCCCTTCGACATTCGATCCAGCGCCGCTGCGCGCGCGGCCAGAATTTCGGCATGCGGCGACATCCCCTGTCCGGGCAATACGTCAAGCGCCGGCAGCAACAACGGTGCCTGCGCGACATCGAGCAGGCCGCAAAAAGTTTCGATAGCGGGGAACAGCGCCTCTGCCTGCTTATTGCCATCGGCAATCAGCAGGAGCGGACGATTACTGGAACGAGATAGTACCGCCGCATACGCAGCCTTCGCGGTGAGTGTCAGGCCGGAAAGACGGCAGTAGGATGGGGAACCCTGCACGGCGCCATCCTGCAGGCGCTGAATCAGACCCTGAATCCCTGCACTGCGGGACAGGCTGGAAAACAGTTCTTCGATGCGTGGGTTTCGCAATGTGGATTACTCTTGAATGGGTTGCCGGGGAACGCTCAGTCGCGGTAACGGTCGCGGCACTGCTCCGAACAAAAATGTAGCACTTTGCCTCGTGAGACTTTCCGGTAAGAACTACCGGTGGCAACATACGTTCCGCAGACCGGGTCCTGATGCAGCAAGGTTGAGGCGGTGGCTCCGCCCGATGCCGCATCACCCGCGGATGATCCTGCCATCGGACCGGCCGGCCCGCGGGAAGAAGATCCCGCCGCAGGCCCCCCGCCAGTGAAGCCCCGAAATACGCGCAGGACCACCTGCAGCACCGAGCGAATCATCGCCAGGGCAATAAACAGTTCGAGGATCCAGCGAAGGAGAGCAAACATAAAAAAGCGGGGTGCCCGCTCTCAAAACCAGCGAGGCACCCCTTGGCCCTACATTTTTTTAGACCGAACGTCTGTTGAAAAGGACGTCCAGATTCTTACTTCTTCTTGGTTGCCTTCGGCGCGGGCGCGTTCGGGTCCTTGTAGTTTGCATTGACCGCGCTGCCCAGCGCCGTCAGCAGATCCTTCGCGGAAGCCGCGTTCGGACCATCCGGCTTCAGGGTCAGATACTTCTGCAGCGCTTCTGTGGTACCCGCCGGCGCCACCATCTTGGTACCTGTGGGATCAAGTGTCGCCTTGCCCACCAGGGTCGCACCCAGATAGTAGTAAGCCTCGGCGTAGTTCGGGTCGGCGTCGATAGACTTGCGGAATTCGTCCAGAGCCGGATCGGTCTGGCTGCTGTTCATCAGCAGGGCGCCCAGATTGTAGTGATACTTGCCGGCGCCCGGAGGGTCGAGTTCCACGGCCTTGGCCAGCTTTACTTTCGCATCATCCAGCTTTTTATCGGCGGCGAGCGCGAGGGCGTAGTTGTTATAGTTTCCGGCATCGTCCGGAGCCAGCGCCAGAAGTTTGTCGAACGCGCCGAAAGCCTTGTCGTAGATCGGCGCGACATCCGCACCCTTAGCTGCCTTCGCGCTGCCCACATAAGCTTCCGAGAGGCGGGCCCATACGGCGATCTGCGTCGGTCCCAGTTCGGAGGCCTTGCTCAGCTGCGTGATGGCTTCATCCCAATTCTTGTTATCGATCGCGGCGGTACCGGCTCCGAACGCGTCGTTCAATTCCTTGTTCTTGGCCAGCTGAGCTTCGCGATCCTTGGCAGCCTTCTCTTTGTCTTTGTCGGCAGAAGCATCGCCCTTCCCTGTGGGCGCTACGCTCAGCGTTTGTGGAGCGGTAGAGCCTGCCGCAGCCAGCGGCTTCAGCTTGAAGTCGAGCGGATCGCCATTGCCGCCGATCGCGTCGTACTGCTTCATCTTTTCGCGTACCTTGCCATCCACCGTAACCGTAACCGCGTATACGGTGGGCTTCATGGACGTGATGTAGTGGCCCTTCTTGTCCGTCTTCGCCTCAACGTGGGTGGTTATGTCCAGACGGTCGAACGCGACCACGGCGCCGACCACCAGGGAGCCATCGGCCTCCTTGACCACTCCCTGCACAAATGCCTGCTGTGCAAAGGCGGAACTCGCCACGAAAGAGAACGCAAAAGCGGTCAGAATGAAGGGTTTGAAACGAAAGGACATAAGCGGGCTTACCTCAACTTAAAGATTGATTCCAGTCTCCATAAGGATACTACATCGATAGACGACGTCTTTTCCGCAAAGGCTACAGGGGAGAGCCTTGTAACGTCGAATTTTGTCTTGATTCGCTCCGATTGGGCCGCCGACCCCGAAACAGGTACAATATGTCCAGGTCGATGCAGGGAGCTTCATCCATGTTCACAGAGGTATTCAGGCCGGTAGTCCGGCTCATTACGATGGTTCAGACGCGGCGCGGCAGGCCCAACTCTCTGGCGCCGATGGCTCTTTGCACCCTGGCAGCCCTTGCGATGGGCTCGGCCGCGTCCGCCCAGCAGCAGCAACCGCAGACTGCGCCTGAGGGCCAGACTGCTTTCCGCAGTGAGCTGAACGAGGTCATCGTTCCCATCACAGCCACCGATTCCAAAGGCCGTTTCATTTCCGATCTGGTCCAGCGCGACTTCCACATTTTCGACGAAGGCAAAGAGCAGAAGATTGACTTTTTCAGTCACGAGCAATCCCAACCCGTTGTCATCGGCTTCCTGATCGACATGAGCAACCGCATGAAGATCAACTGGGACCGCTACAAGGAATCCACCAGCGAGTTGATGCTGAATCTGTTGCCGGGCGACAAAAAGTATGCCGGCTACCTGATTACCTACGGTAATGAGCCGGAACTCGTCACCGACACCAGCTCCGATCCCGAGGCCATGGTGCAGAAGATCGCGAAAATGAAGCCCGCCGGCGGGTCCGCCCTGTTCGATGCCATCTATATGGCCTGCACCAGCCGGAAGACCGTCCTGGGCGAACCCTACCAACCCCGGCGCGTGCTGATTGTCATTGGCGACGGCCACGATTCCACCAGCAAGAAATCGCTTGAGGAAGTGGAAGAGCTGGCTCAGCGTAATCAGATCACCATCTATGCCATGGATACGGTAGCCTTCGGGATGCACAACGAGGACGAAGAGAATCTCGTCGGCCTCACCTCGCTGACCGGCGGCAAGATCGAGTCGCCTCTGGGCGAGAACATGTACAAGGACATCAGTGGCTACCTTTCGAACGTCCAGGACGCCGGGAACTACGCCATTCAGGTGGGCACGGGGGGCTACACGGCGGAGGTGCAGAAGGCGATTTTCCTCGCGGTCAGCAATTTGATTGGCGAGATCACCACGCAATACGTCATCCGCTACCATCCCGACCTCGAGACTGTGTGCGACGTCGATCACCCCAAATGCGATACGTCTCAGACCAAGTCTTACCGCCACATTAAAGTCACGGTGGGATTTCCCAATGTCACTCTGAGACACCGCGATGGTTATTACCCATTCCTCGCGCCGAAATAGCGAGGAATACCGAATTGGAACGCAGCTCTACTACCGGCCCTCAAATCCGGGGAATTTCCATTTCCGCCGCTTCCCTGTAGAATAATTCCAGCACCTACGCGATAAGCTGTTACCCCAACATCATGCCGGCTGCCGTCGTCCCACTTCGAACTGCAACGCTCGCGCAACGGCGGGCCACATGGTCGCTGTTGGAAGTGGCTCGCCCGGCGAGTCTTGCGGAACCTCTGGGCATACTCCTGGTCGACGAGGAGACGGATCGCATGATCCTGAGGCTCCGGGACAAGAACGACTTCAGCGATCTGGATGAGCAGGAACTGGATTTTCTGGAGGCCCTGGCCGCCGATCTTCAGATGAAGAGCGCGGAAATGGGGGGGCATTCGCTGATCCGTTCTTTCGAGGATTCACTCTCGGGCTTCCTGCGGATCGGCGACCGCACCGCCGTAGAGTATTCGGGCGATACTTCCGGCGTGGTCAATCGGTTGTTTGACGCACACGTCTTGGGCCAGAAGGCAGAGGTCAAGGTACTTCCGTTCGTCACCCATCTGCCGCTCTATGGCTTGCGGGTGGCCGCGACGCAATTCGGCGACGAATTCGAAGCGTCCGAGGTAAACGAGCCAGACGCCTGGGTACAGGTGCCTCAGGGTCTGCGGCTCAGGCAAGGGATGTTCGTGGCGCAGGTGGTGGGGCGTTCCATGGAGCCGATGATTCCCGATGGTAGTTTCTGCGTTTTCCGGGCCCCCGTAACGGGCACCCGTCAGGGAAAGTACCTGCTGATTGAACAGACCGGTGGCCACGGCAAGGACGGGAAAAGCCAAGCATCGGACGTCGCCAGCCGCTACACCGTCAAGCGCTACAAGAGTAAGAAGACTCAGAGTTCCGAAGGTTTCGATGAAGCCCCCGCCTGGGAACATGCCAGCATCCGCCTCGAGCCTTTGAATCCCGAGTTCGAGGCGTTTGAGTTGGGCCCGGCCGATTTTCGCGTCATCGCCGAGTTTGTGCAGGTCTTACCCAGCTGATTCCGGAGAGCCCCTGTCCCCAGTTCCGCAGTCCGCGCTTCCCTGGCCTGTGCCTTTCCGCTAAGTCTCGGAGTTTCAATGTCGGTGACGGCCCGAAAAGCCAGGCGCTCGAGTTTTTGCAGCTGGGGTGGCCGCCCGTGCCACGCCAGTTGGCCCATGCTTGTGGGTCGCGCCCGCCATACCTCTGTTCAATCCGGCAATGCCGGCAGTTTGGCTCGCTGCCTCGTGTCTTGATCCCGCGCACCTCAGTCCGCCGCTACCCGACATCCGTCTGGAGTTCCTGACGCCTGAATTCGAGGCATTTGAGACGGGTCCATCCCATTTTGCGGGAACGCGGATCTTTGGGCTGGTCTTGCCCGGCTGATCCCGGCTGCTCTTTCCCTTGTGCCGCAGTTCGCGATTCCCTGGGGTTTTTATCCCGCCCGCCTCATTCCGCCGCGCCCGGGAATCCTGAGGGTCAGGCAAATGGAACGGGGTTCATCCGATTCTCCCGTAAGCACGTTTTGTGCAGGTCCTTACCGGCCTGATCCGCGCAGCCCTTTCCCATGTACAGCAAGTCGCGGTACCCTCGTGTCTTGATGGCGCCCGCCTCATTCCGCCGCTCCCTGCTCGCCTGGTATGACGCCGTGAAGCGCGATCTGCCGTGGCGGTCCACCGGCCTCCGTCCCGACTTCTACCGCGTCTGGGTCTCGGAAATCATGCTCCAGCAGACGCGGGTGGAGGCGGTCATCCCGTATTACAACCGGTTCCTCGCTCGCTTTCCAGACTTAGCTTCGCTCGCGATCGCCCCCGAGGCGGACGTGCTTGCGGCCTGGAGTGGACTCGGTTACTACAGCCGCGCTCGAAACCTGCATCGGGGGGCGAAACAGGTGGCAGCCACCGGACTCCCTGCCAGTCACGACGATCTCCGCAACCTGGCGGGAATTGGGCCTTATACGGCGGCCGCCGTTGCCAGCATCGCTTTTGGGCTGCCGCATGCCGCGGTGGATGGCAATGTGATCCGCGTTGTGAGCCGCCTGCGGAACGATCCCGGCGAGATTGCTTCGCCCGCCACTCGCGCCCGCTTCGCGCACGAAGCTCAGCGGCTTCTCGACCCTCGGCGTCCCGGCGATTTCAATCAGGCCATGATGGAACTGGGCGCGACCATCTGCGTTCCCCGCGCGCCGGATTGCGCCCGCTGTCCGGTAGCGCGCTTTTGCGCGGCCCGTCTTGCAGGCACGGAGCGCGAGTTGCCTGTCAAGCTGAAGAAGGATTCGGTGCGGGATCTGGCGGTAGATCTGGCCGTGTTGCAGGGAGCGGGGCGGTACCGCCGCAAGGTATTCCTGATCCTTAGGACTTCGTCGGAACGCCGCCTGGCCGGATTCTGGGAACTCCCTCCCCGCGCGTGTCTTCAGGAATGGCACGGGAAGTTGGTGGGTCGGTTCAGACACCGGATCGTCAACGATCGTTTCACTGTCACGGTTTGGCAAGGTCCCGCACGCGGGCAAACAGCTCCCGAAGAACTAACTACAGGCGCCTGGTTCTCGCAAA
>Ga0302275_10002825_pt1 | contig 17949 bp, 17 predicted proteins | sample III_Bog_N2_2_FD_200229 | JGI IMG/M metagenome (GOLD analysis project Ga0302275, IMG submission 200229) | Peat permafrost microbial communities from Stordalen Mire near Abisko, Sweden - III_Bog_N2_2 | ecosystem: Environmental > Terrestrial > Soil > Wetlands > Peat | place: Sweden: Abisko...
ATCTCAACTTGTCCCGATTGTACTTCGGGCGGTTTTTCTCTGTCCACATCGGTAGCCCCTCCTTCGGGCTGCCTGACAATGAATCACAACTGATTCTTATGATTCAACAACTTTCGGGACGGACACTTAGACAATGATCCGTGCCGTTGGTATCGGCGGCAACCGCCGCCGCGCGCCCCATGGCGCGAAGCCAAGAACGCGGACGCACCCGCCCGGCGCCTGAGGGCAACTTTAATGGGGCAACATCGAAGCTCGATGGTGCGACACGCTTCGAACATCTCTTCTTTTTTCAGCTTGCTTCCGTTTGACTTTACTGTGGGAGCATGTCTTTGTATGAAAATCGGGGTGGCGTCCGTAACTATGGACGCCACTCGTTGTCTTACACAAATGACCGCCTTTCAACATGACTCCTTTTGACAAGTTTCTTTCCGGCTTTCTGGGCTTTCAACGCGCACGGCTTGAAGATGATCCTGAATCGTTCGCGCGTTTAGCCCTCAAGCAAACGCCGAAATGCATGGTTATCGCCTGCTGTGATTCGCGGGTGGACCCGGCCATTCTTGCCAACGCGGCGCCAGGCGAGCTGTTTATTGTTCGCAATGTGGCGAATCTGGTGCCACCCTGTGAACCAGATAGCCATCATCACGGCACCAGCGCCGCGCTCGAGTTCGCGGTCAACGCGCTGCATGTGGAATACATCATTGTCATGGGGCATGCCGGCTGTGGGGGGGTCCGGGCGATGCTGACCAATGACCCCGAGTTAGCGCCGGAGCATCCCTTTATTCACCGATGGATGAATTTGGCGGAATCAGCCCGATTACGCACTCTGGAGTTTCTGGGAGACCAACCTCTAGAACGCCAAACGGCCTACTGCGAACGCGAAGTGATTAAAGTTTCACTCCGCAACCTCATGTCATTCCCTTGCATTACGGAACGTGTGGCGGCTGGAACTCTGCATCTTCGGGGTCTTTATTTCGATATCGCCAACGCCACCTTGGCCCTATACCACCAGGATCGTGACGTATTTGAACCCGTAAGCGAGCCGGAAGGTGATTCCGGCGAGCTATAACGATGACACACTGCCGGTATCGGGCCGCGACGGCGGCCCCGCGCGCCCTTTGGGCTCTTGACGTTTCGAGATCGGGGAGGTCATGCCTGTTTGTGAGGGCAGGGTAAAGCCGGGAAATCCAGGTAACGCAGCCGCTTCATTTCTTGGCGCCCCCGAGTCACTGTTTCCAGAATCAAACCACACCCTAAACTCAGAAACGCCAACAGCATCATGCCCATGGCCAGGACCGCCGTGGGCAGACGTGGAACCAGACCCGTCTGAAAGAAGGTGAGCATCACCGGCCAAATGATAACCAGCGATCCCAGTGACAAAATGGCAAACAAAACGGAAAAGAATGCCATGGGTCGCTCTTGCTTGATCAGTTTTAGAATCGTGATAAGAATCCGAAAGCCGTCATGAAAAGTGCGAAGTTTACTGACAGAACCTGCTGGGCGATCTTTATAGGGTGTCTTGATTTCGGCCACCGGCATATTCAATTCCAGGGCATGAACCGTTAACTCGGTTTCGATTTCGAACCCGCTGGATAGGGCCGGAAATGATTTAACGAAACGGCGGGAAAAGACCCGATAGCCCGAAAGCATATCGTGGATTCGGTCGCCGAAGATGCGCGCAACCATGGTCGTTAGCAGCACATTGCCAAAGCGATGACCCGGACGATAGGCCGCCTCAATCTTGGTCACGCGAGCCGCGTTGACCATATCGAGTCGTTCGGCTAACAACTGTTCAATTAAAACCGGGGCGCTGGCCGCATCATATGTATCGTCACCATCGACCAAAACATAGATATCGGCCTCGACATCAGCAAACATCCGTCGAACCACATGGCCTTTGCCCTGAAGCGGTTCCCGTCGCACCACGGCGCCGGCTATTTTAGCAACATCTATTGTGCGATCTGTAGAATTATTATCATAAACATAGATAATGGCTGATGGCAAAGCGTGCCGAAAGTTTTCCACAACGGCACTGATCGCCGCCTCTTCATTGTAACATGGAATCAGCACGGCGATGCGATTTGAATAGACCCCGGTCATGGCGACTCTCGTATTTGCTTTCTGACGATATTTCTTCAAGAATGTTCCTGGTCAGACAAACGCTTTGGCATTTCCCTTTACGATTTCACCGTGACGGGCACAAGCCGGATCAGCAAGATCAACGAATAGGTCGGCGACGCTTTCCGGTAATGGCAAAGAATCGCGTCTCTCTCCTGGAAATGCTTTGGCGCGCAGAGCCGTGCGCATTGGGCCGGGGTCCACCAAATTGACCCGCACATTCGGTCCAACCCCTTCAGCGGCATAGGTTCGCACCAAATATTCCAATGCGATCTTGCTGGTGCCGTAAAGCCCCCAAAAAGGCGTAATCGCTTCGGTTGCGGCGCCATCGGTGACAAAGATCGCGCGTCCGGCATCGGACTGGCGCAACAGTCGGTCGAGAGTTCCGATCAACCGGGCATTGGCTAAAACATGCAAAGTGTAGGTCAGGTGCCAAGCCCTAGGAGTCGAAGCGGCGACTGGGGCCAATGCGCCCAAAACACCCGCATTGCCTACCAGAATATCCAGGCGACCATGTCGCTCATAAATCGCTGGCCCCAAGCTGTCGATGGTTTCCAATTGCGTCAGATCTAAGGGAACGAGGGTGGCGGGGAGTCCTCCCGCCTGTTGGATGGAATCGTCAACCGCCTCCAAAGCGCCGACGGTGCGAGCCAACAGCACCACCTGCGCTCCTTCGGCGGCGAAGCGTCGCGCCACCGCAGCCCCCAAGCCTCGGGAAGCTCCGGTGATGAGAGCCGTCCGCCCCGCCAACCGGGTCATGTGATACCGGCGAGCCATGACACTGATACCGGCGAGCCCTGATACTGACACATCGCCGGGATCGGGCCGCGACGGCGGCCCGGCGTCTGAGGGCAGCCTTGATGAGTCACCATCAAGGCCCGATGGTATGACACATCGCCGGTATCGGGCCGCGACGACGGCCCCGCGCGCCTATGCGCGCGAAGCCGAGGGCGCGGACGCACGCGTCCCCACTCCCTCACGGCTCATGGCCCAGAGCCCCAGGCCCCTGGGCCGGCACCCGTTGCTCATGCAGTGCCCAAACCAGCAAAGCCAGCAAGAGAAAAGCCCCCGCCTGATGACACACCGCCACTGGCACCGGCACCACCAGCAACAGGGTGGTAACGCCAAGAGTAATCTGAAGTCCGACCATCGCCGCCAATAGATGAGCGATGCGCCGGGTTCCAGCAGTCAAAGCGGCCCGATTCAGACGAGTCCGCAGCCAATAGGCCAGAACCACCGTCGCGGTGGTCAACGCTAACCATCGATGGCAGAACTGAACCGTTGGCGGATTTTCAAAGATATTGATCCAGACTGGCTGATAGGCCCAGGCCTCGTCGGGGAGCAGGGTGCCATTCATCAAGGGGAAGGTATTGTAGATCAAGCCAGCATGCAGACCGGCCACCAACGCGCCCCAGAATAACGTCACCAACGCCAGCACGAGAGCAAACACCAAATGACGGCGTAGCGATCGGGCTGGCGCCAAGGTGCCGGAATAGGCCCCCGGTTGCAGGAGATTCAGGGCTTGCCACAGCATCAGCGTAAAAATTAGCACCGCCGTAGACAGATGGGCAGCAAGGCGATAGTGGCTGACCGAGGGCCGATCCACCAGCCCGCTAGCCACCATGAGCCAACCCACCACCCCCTGAAGCCCGCCCAACAGAAACAAACCGATCAGGCGCGGCATCAACCGGCGCGTAATGGCTCCCCGAGCCCAAAACCACAGAAAAGGGACAATGAAAACCACCCCAACCAAATGGGCAAACAGGCGATGAAACCATTCCCACCAGAAAATACCCTGGAATTCGGCTAGGCTCATGCCCTCATTGACGGCCCGATACTCGGGTGTCGCCTGATAAAGGCCGAAAACCCGTTGCCATTCCAGCTCAGACAGCGGCGGTAGCACCCCGATCAACGGTTTCCATTCGACCATCGACAGGCCAGAATGGGTTAATCGGGTCGCGCCACCGATCACCACCATGGCGAACACCATGGCGCAGCACGTCAGTAGCCACACGCCAATGGCCTGATTGGCCTGACCAGAGCGAGTGAGAGGCATCATTCTTTCTCCAGGACGGTGATCAGGCTGCGCATCTTATTGTGTTCCAGGCCGCAATATTCGCTACACACCATGGACATCGAGCCCGGCCCGGTGGGCGTGAGGGTCAGCAGCGCCGCTTGGCCCGGCACCAGCAACGCTTCATGGCCATCGACGACGATTCCGTGCAAAATATCCTGGCTGGCCACATGCAATCGGTAGGACTGCCCGGCCTGAAGCTCCAGAAGGGGCCGAAACCGCCAGCGTTCGGCGGCAACATAAACGTCGCCGGGCGGCGGACGCACGATCGGCAAGCCATCTTCGGTTTCGCCGACCTTGTAGCGTGCAACCATCGCGTCATAGCCGGCACTAAAGCGAGTGGCGTCCATGGATTCACTTTCGAACGCCGCTTGCGGCATCCCGCGCCAAGCCGGCATAGCCGCAAAGGCCGCAACCAACAGGGCGGCAGTGCCCCCCACCAGCATTCGCTCCCAAAGGCACCGATCAGTCATGGGCGGAGTCCTTGCGCGCCAACAGATAAGAAAGCACCACGATGATAAACAACACCCCGCCGATTACGGCCGCCACTCCCCCCAGGCCATAAACGCCCATCGCGACTTTCTTGAGCGGGCTGTCAATCCCCTGGGCCACGGCCCCCATGGTCTTACGCGGAACCCCGGCGGCACCGGCCACAAACATGCCGAGGGAAAACACCAATTGCCCCCAGCCGTAAAGATGGATGGACCGCCACGCCAGCGCCCCCCGGACATTGCGAGCGAGCGCCGGCAAAATCACCACAACAAACAGCACCATGAAGGCCAGATTCACGCCGCCAATCGCCGCGTGATAATGGGATGGGGTTCGGGCATCGCTGGCTCCCAGGAAGAAGCCCATCACACCGCCGACCACGAACACCGCCAGAGAGATCGCCAAGCCCTGGGCTGCGGCAGAATCAAGAATCTCGGCGCGCCGCCGGATCAACATCACTGTCAACCCGCTGCCCACGATAATCGGCGGCAAAGCCAGCCCGTACCAGAGCAATCCGGTGAAAGCGAGGCGCTGTTCCAGGCTCAAGATATCGAACAGGCCGTAAAACACCGGCCCGGCCAAAGCGAAGACCACCATCGATCCCAGCGCCACCCGAAACAGGGCCGGGGAAACCGGGGGCTTGCCGAATGCCTGCTCGGCAATGGCCGTCCAGGCTGCCAGCATCAGAGCGGTGTTGACGAATTGCAGGATATGCCCGCCACCCCAAAACAGGCGCTCGTTCAAGGTCGCAAGATCAAGCCCCGCTGGCAGACTCAGGCCCGCCAGGGCGAAACACACCAGCGCGATCAGATAGCACAGGCCAGCGACCCCCACCGCAAAACCAACGCAACCCCGCAAGCCGCCAGGATTGGCCAGCATCCGCACAACGGCCAACGCCACCCCGACTGCCACCAGCGCCAACCCCAAATAATAGAGCGGGTGGACGACAATCGGCACGTAATTGTTGAGTTCTGGTTCCCCGATGTTGAGGAGTGCCGGCACCACCAGCAGCACACCGCCCACGACGGACAAGCCCATGCCCAACGGTCCCAACGGGCTCCAACGCCGAGCCCCGCCGCTAGCAGCCGTCACCAGAACAGTGAAGGCCCCAAGCACCGCAAGAAACCAGACCACAAAGGAGAGAATGACGTGCGTCACCAGGGCGGTATAAAAAAAGCTCTGCCACGACCAGGGCAACAACACCTGAGTCTGAGGCACCCGTGACAGCACCAGCAGCAGCGCCAACGCGCCGGCCATGGCCAAAGATCCGATCGCCAGCAGCGCCCAACCATAGAGTTCGGCGCGCAGGGCAGGGGATAATGAGACTCCGGTTATCGTCCACCCTCGCGGTTCGATCTCACGACCGATACCAACAGCGTCTTGGCCCAAAACGGCAGCCTCCCCCTTGACCATCCGGCAAACCTTTGACGGTTTGCGCACGCACGAGACCCCAAGCAGGCTTGCGGGCCGCTTTCCCATGGGTGGGAGCATCACCCTACCCAACTTTTCCCTGGCCTTCAATGCCGAGTCGAATCCTTACCGGGTTCGTGTCCTGACAGAGTCACGCCACGGCCTACGATTCATAAAACCGCGCCGAGCGAATTTTGCGGGCCAGGATTTCACCCCGCAGCCGAATCAACACAGCCGTCACGAAGTATAAGGTAAAACCCAGCCCCATCACCAAGAGCGGCGCCAACATTGAAGCATCAATAGTCGGGGCCCCTAGACGACTGATGCTGGCCGGCTGGTGTAATGTGTTCCACCAATCGACGGAAAATTTGATGATTGGGATATTAACCGCCCCCACCAGCAACAGGATGTTCCCGGCAGCCGCCCCGCGATGAGCGTCATCGAATGCGTTCACCAGAGCAATATACCCCAGATAAAGGAAGAATAGGATCAGAACGCTGGTTAAACGGGCATCCCACACCCACCATGTCCCCCACATGGGCTCGCCCCACAGGCTGCCGGTGATCAGGCAAATGGCGGTGAAACCGGCTCCAATCGGGGCCGCTGCCTTGGCGAACAAATCAGCTAACGGGTGCTTCCACACCAGTCCAACCGCTGCCGCTATGGCCATGTTGACATAGACGAACATAGCCATCCAGGCTGCCGGGACATGGACATACATGATCCGAACCGCCTCACCCTGCTGGTAATCGGGAGGAGAGACCACCAGCGCCAGCGTGAAGCCGATAAACAGCGTCACAAGGGTTAAGCCGATGCTCCAGGGGAGCCATTTCTCGGCGAGGCGTTGGAAACGGGCCGGATTAGCGAAAATATGGATCACAGGTGCGGCTTTCGGGTGAACGGGGACCGGCGACAAAGAAAGGGATACGGCCGCCACCCTATAGCACCTGGATGCTGGTGGGTTGCGGTCGTCCACACCATCAACATGGGGTCCGATGGCATAAGACAAACCACACCCAAGGGGCAGGGTCTCCGCTCAAAAGATTACAGAATCGGCGGAGGAGCGGTAGGAGCCGGCGGCGGGACCGGAGCCGGAACCGGCGGGACATAAGCGGCATAACGCTTCACCGTCACCTTGCGGTAGCTCTTAATGTGCCAGAATTGCAGCTGAAGATGGGCAAAGGCCAAACCAACCGACGTCACAAAGGCGATACCGACCAGCAGGCCGTAAGGATAGAAAGATGGCCGCACGCCTTCGAGGAAGCCATAATCCCACATCACTAAGCTCCCTGTGACCACGAAGGCCGTCGACATGAAAATTCCGACCGGGCCGATCGAGGTATAGATGATCGGCCACACCGCTCCATACGCAGTCAGCAGCGCCAGGCCGCAAGCCACCTTCAGCGATAAATAGTCAGTATTCCGACTGGTAACCCAATGATAATAGGAAATTCCTGACGGGTTATAGGTGGCGCTGAGCACGAAGAGGGCCAGCAGCCACCGCGTGGTAAAACGACCAACCGTGAACGGGGGAAAATGCGCCATCGAATGCTCCCTGGGGACACCTGAAAAAATGCCGCGCCCTGACCCTGCGCCCCCCTACCTCCTACCAAAATTTCGCAGACGAACCAAGACGTCCGAAGGCCACCTCATACCATCGAGCCTTGAATGGTGGCCTTGCGTTTACGGCCCGGCCTCAATGCCAACCCGTGTCCAGCAGAACCACCACAAACAGGGCAGCCAGATATTGCATCGACGCAAAGAAGTTCCGCCGGGCCCACACCCGGTTTGGCAGTCTGACCAGTTGCCAATTGCACCACAGCAAGAGAACGCCGAGCACCATCGACAACACCCCGTAGACCTCGCCCAACTCGCCCAGCCACCAGGGCAAAGCTGCAACCGCAACCATCAACAGACTATTGGCAAAGATCACTCGTGCCGTTACGGCATCACCAGCCAGCACGGGCAGCATCGGCAGTTTAGCGCGGGCATAGTCTTCTTTGATCAGGATTGCCAGCGCCCAAAAATGGCTTGGCGTCCACAAGAACAGGACCGTGGCCAGCAGCATCGGCAACAGCATGCGCTCGGGGTCCACGGCGGCCGCCCCGGCCAGCACGGCAAAGCTTCCCGCCGCACCGCCAATCACAATATTGAGCCAAGTCCGCCGTTTCAGCCAAACCGTGTAGACGATGGCGTAAAAGAAAACCCCCAGGAACAGGTGAAGCGCCACCATGCCGTTGAAGGCCCACCAAGCCAATGTCAAGCCCGCCGCTAGCAGCACCGCAGCAATCACCAGCACCCACTCCGGGCGAGCCAAGGCGTCGCTGGCTAAGGGGCGATTGCGGGTCCGCTGCATCTCTCGATCGATATCACGATCATACCAATGATTGAAGATGGATGCGGCTGCCGAGCCTAGCATCATCGCAGCGGACAGCACCACAACTTGAATGCCGTCAAAATGATGAGCGATGGCGCAATAGCCCATAACCGCACTCAACGCGATCATGACCCCGATGCGCAGTTTAAAAAGCTCGATATAGGAGCGAATGGGCATGCTCTATTCTCGTCTGGACCGATTGCTGGGGCCGGCGCGGCTAAAGGTATCCTGGGGATCGAAAAGCCGTCGTGGAGCGGCTTAAACACCGAAAAGAAAGCATATGACGACCAAAACCGATGAAGACCCAAAAGCGGAAATCCTACTTTCGGCATAACCAACGGCTTCAGTCGCTAACACGGGGTTGATTTCGGTGGCTGAGGTTGCCATAATTCCGGACAGTTAGGGTATAGCTTACCCGTAGACTTGCCTAGAGCCTGGACACCGCGACACCAACGCTCACCGCCCCCGTTCTTGGTCTTAACGATTGATCAAACGCTCTGTTTTCGCAGCGCGACAGGCACTTATACGCACATCTTGGATTGCTGTCAATTTCAATCCCGATCCCTGTTATTTCTGACAGGGTGTTGCCGGAGCTGTGCCTCAAGCGATTCTGTTCACGATGTCCCAAGCCCGGTCTCGCCACGGGCAACCCGCCAAAGATACTGACCATAACTGGTCTTGTTGAGGCGCTTGGCTTGAACTTCAACGTCAGCGGCGGTGATAAAGCCTTTTTGCAGAGCAATTTCTTCGGGGCAAGCGATTTTCAGACCTTGGCGCCGCTCGATGGTGCGAACGAATTCCGAAGCTTCGTGCAGGCTATCGGGAGTTCCAGTATCCAGCCAGGCAAAGCCTCGCCCAAGACGAACCACGTCCAGTTGTCCACGCTCGAGATAAGCTCGATTGACATCGGTGATTTCCAACTCGCCACGCGGCGAAGGCCGCAGGCCGGCTGCAATCTCCACCACTTGCCGGTCATAGAAATAAAGGCCGGTGACCGCCCAATTGGAGCGCGGTTGCGTTGGCTTTTCCTCGATATTGAGTGGCCGTTGGTCACGGTCGAGTTCGATCACGCCATAGGCCGTCGGATCGGCCACGGGATAGGCAAAGACCCGCCCGCCCTGGGTCAGTCCCGCCGCCGCCACCAGCAGCGAAGTCAGGCCATGACCATAAAAGATGTTGTCGCCCAACACCAAAGCGCAACACTCATCGCCGATGAAATCACGGCCAATCAGAAAGGCCTGGGCCAATCCTTCCGGGCGGGGCTGACCGGCATAGGATAAGGCCAGCCCCCACTGGCTGCCATCCCCCAGAACCGTTTGATAGCGCGCCTGATCCTCGGGCGTGGTGATCACCAGAATATCGCGAATACCGGCCAGCATCAGAGTCGACAGCGGATAATAAATCATCGGCTTGTCGTAGATCGGCAGCAATTGCTTGGTGATGGCGTAGGTCAGCGGATAGAGCCGGGTGCCAGAGCCTCCGGCCAGGATAATGCCCTTCATGCCCATGGTCCTTGCACCTTACTTTGACTGGGAATTGCCGAACGCCCGGCAAAAACAGCGACACGTCGTGACCTTCGTCCGCGCCGTATCAATGCTGCGACGGTTAATGCTGCGACGGTTGTAGGCTGGACGGATCGGCTTTTCAAGGACCGCCGCCAGGAGTGATACCAGCCGAGCCTTGATGTTATACCGGCGAGCCCTGAACTGACACATCGCCGGCCCTCGGGCCGCGACGGCGGCCCCGCGTCCTCGTGGACGCGAAGCCCCAGTGTAACTCTAGGGGGCGCGGATGCGCCCGCCCGGCGTCTGAGGGCGCCGCAGACGTGTCAACGTCCAAGGCCATGGTATTAACCCGTCCACATGGCGTGGGTGCCATGCTCGTTCAGGCCCATTCTTGCGTTAAAGACAGAGCGGAAGGCGATAGTGTTGCAGGATCATGGGGGGGAATGTCCCGGCTTGACGCCTCCAGGATTCCGATAATCGGGCGTAAAGGTCGGGGCGCCAAATGCGTTTGCCGAAGAAAAAAGGAACGGTATTTTTGCTGAAATGCCGTTTAAAGCGCAAAAGCTCGTCGTCATCCCGGTTACTGCGCCCCCCTCCCAGAAACAGAAAATGGGCGCCGCGCGCCATTCCCCAGGACGCCACGCTATGGAACAGCAAATTATTAGGAGCCATGACCCGATAGTCAGACAGGCTACCGCCAAGATGATAATGAATGACCCGCTCACCGACCAAGAACAACGCCGCCGCCACCGGGATGTCTTCCTTGAAGACGGCAAAGACGGCCAAACGCTCCTCGAGTGCCGCCAAATCCCGATAATAGGAATCCGGAAAGAAATAGAAGGATCCAGCCTTCAGTGCAGTCATGGTGGTTTCGTAGAGGATACGGAACAGCGGCAAGCCTTCGGCCAACGTCAGACGGCGGCAGACCAGACCATGGGTTGCCGCCTTTCTCAGACGGTTGCGCAGAACGGAGTCATAACCAGCCCACAGCGCCGCCTCTCCGCCAGTCAAGGGAATGGCGACGGTGTCGCGGTCGCGGATCACTGTCATGCCGGGAGCCCTGAAGCGATGGGTGCCCAAAAGGGGATGAAAGCGGCAGAACTCGGACACCACTTGGCGTTCTTTTACCCATGAGCCAAAGCCATCCCAAGCCCGGCGTAAGAAGTCGGGATCATCGGTGGTCGCCCATGGCCCCGTGTAGCCATACACAGTTTCCAGATCGAACAACTCCTCGTCCACCGGCTCGGCACCAACGGCGCGAATAGGATGCAGCCTGACCGGATACCAAAGCCCGCCGGACGAGTCCCGATAGCGATAAAGCCAAGAGCTGGCGCCATCATGGTGATAGGCTTGGTGATAATCGGCCCTGAAATAGGGGTCATCCCCGGCATCAAGGGGCAACACCTCCGAACCGAACCAAGGGATAGCCCCTTGGTCCCCGTTCATGGGATCGAGGCCGTCGCGGCATACCGTGGTCGTGCCAGAACCTCCCGGTAGACTTCGGCCACCTGTCGGGCCGTCGTCTGCCACGAAAAACGCGCCGCTTGGCGCTTGGCCCGCTCCACCAACTGGTCGCGCAAACCGGGCGTAACCGCCAAGGCCTGCATGGCCGCCACCAGGGTTCCAATGTCGTGGGGATCAATCAGTAAGCCGGCGTCCCCCAGAACCTCAGGGATTGAACTGACATTCGAGGAGATCACCGGAACGCCGTGATGCAAGGCCTCGATCACCGGCAGGCCAAACCCTTCCCAAAAAGTCGGGTAGACCACGGCGAAGCAATGGCCGTACAGCCACCGTAATTCATCGTCACTGACATAGCCTAGCAGGATTACCTGACGGGTAATGCCCAATTCGGCCAGTAAAGCCGGAAACCGCTGCATCAACCAGCCGGTTTTTCCAGCGATCACCAAAGGCGGCGTATCCGGCTGTTCAGCCCGCAGCCGGGCATAAGCACGGACGAGTCCGTCATAATTCTTGCGCGGCTCAATGGTCCCCACCGCCAACCAAAAACCACTGGTGCTGAACCGAGCGAGACGTTCGGACGGCGCAACATTGCCGACGACTCCGGCGCTGGCCGTCTTCGTGTCGGCAAAACGGCTCGCCAGATGAGCGACCGTCGTCCGATCGGCGGGATAGTGGGGAAAGGTCGACAGGAAATGACGGCGGCTAAATTCAGAGACCGCAATCACGAAATCGGCATGAAGCGCCGCATTGAACACACCGCCGAAACAGCCAATCCGATTGGTTTCGTCAGACCAGCCGGGATGCTCCAGAAAATTCAGATCATGCAGTGTATAAACCAAACGGGCGGCCTGAAGACCAACCGGGCAGAAAAAATTATTGGAGTGGACCAGATCCGGCGATCCCAAGGTCGCGTCGAGAGCAGCAGGCGGTTGACGCCAGAAATCGCGGGCAGCCTCCTGGCTGGTATGGGCAAAGCCGCGTTGAACGCGAGGAAGAGCCGGGCAGAAAGTGCCCTGTTCCCAATGGTCATCCCAATAAAGATCACCAAAGGTCGGGTACAAGATGAACTCATCGTCGGGCAGAATCGCCGGCAACTGGCGCGCCAGATTATCCGCCACCACCCCGCAGCCGGCCTTGTCTGCTCCGGTCTGACTGACATCAAAGCCGATTTTCATGCAGCGGGTCTCCGGCGGGCAGCCAGACTGGCGGTCACGGCGCCCCGCAGCCAGCCCCAAGTCAAGGTCAACAGCGGTCGGCCCGGCCAATGGTTCCAACGCAGCGCCGCTGCCAGGGTTGCCCACGCCACAGCGTAGGTGAAGCGCGGTTGATCGTTGCGGGCGATGCCCCGACCATCGACCAAGGCATGGGCATAATTGGCCAGCCAGCGATCCGGCACCCGTCCCAACCGGCGCTTCAGCATGCTGTTGATCTCGGCGTGCACCTTGACCCGAGCCCCCAGGGTTTTGGTCTCGGCATACAGGCGAGAGCCGGCCAGTACCCGAGGCAACAGCGCGAAGACCGCACCGCCCTGGGCGAGACGAATCCAGTACTCATAATCCATGCAATAGCGCAAACCTGCGTCGAGCGGCCCGAGCCGTTCCACCAACCGTCGCCGGAAGAACACCGCCGGTTGGCACAGGAAACAAACCTCCTGAAGCCGCTCGAAATTCCAAGCTTCGGTGTAATAGTCCTCGATCATTCCATCCTGTTCGTCGATATGATGGGCCAAGCCATAGACCACATCGACCTCAGGATGAGCCTCAAAGAACTCTAGAACCGCAGCCAACGCCCCAGGATAGTAAATATCATCAGAGTTTAGCCAGCCAATTACCGGGGCATCGGTCATGGCCAGCCCTTTGTTGACGGCATGGGCCTGCCCCTCGTCCCGCTCCGAAACAAAACGGAGCCGATCCTGGTAGCGACGCAGAATCTCAACGGTTTCGTCGGTGCTACCGCCATCGGTGACAACGTAATCAAGGCCGCTCACGCCCTCTTGGTCGAGCACACTGCGGATCGTGCGTTCGATGAATCGCCCTTGGGCGAACGAAGGGGTGACGACGCAAATCGGAGCGGTCATGGGGGCGATCCCGAAAAAAGGCGACGCAACCGGCTCATGGCCAGTCGTAAAACCGGCATCCGTCGACTTGCCGCCGCCCGAACCCGCTGCATCTGACCCAGCAGTCGACCGGGGACTCGTCGTATCCTGTGCCGAAGACGGCCAGGGAACCGAACCAAGGCGGCAACGGTCGGGTGATGAGCCAACCAATGACGCAAAATCAGCATTTGCCAGCGCATCAAACCAGAGAGCCGGCGCCGTTCGGCCAGAGCCTCGGCAAAAATCTCGAGATAACCGGCGGCCATGCTGGCAGCCGTGCCGAGGCTGGCGGCTTGTCGGCGACCAGCGGCAGCCAATCGCTCTCCCAAGGCCGGGTCGGTTTCGATGGCCTCGATGGCTCCGATGATTTGGCGTGGGCGGCGTGGGTCAAACATCAGGGCGGCATCACCGGCCACTTCGGGCAGGCTTGTGGTGTTGGCGCACAGTACCGGCACGGCATTCGCCATGGCCTCCAGCACCGGAATGCCGAACCCCTCGAACAAGGAGGGAAAAATCAGCGCCCGCGCCTGGGTGATCAGCGCCACAAAACGGTGCTCGTCCTGAAAGCCGGGAAACAGCACCCGCTCGCCCAAGCCCATACGCACCGCTGCATCCCGGAGCATCCGACCGCGAGGGTCGTCGCTGACCCCGGTGCAAACCAGCTTGAGGTCGCTGTCGGGATGGGCCGCAAAATACATTCCCGCCGCTGTGATCAGCATGGCGTGGTTTTTATGCGGCCATGTGTTCGCCGGATACAGCAAATAACGGTGGGGCTGAAGCCCCAGATCGGCCAGCGCCGTCGCCGCCGTTTCAGCGCCCACCGTCGGCAAACGATCAACCATCGAATTATGGACGAACCGAACCCGGCGACGATCTAAGCCGGTCACACGCATGACCTCTTCGACGACGTAATCCGACACGCAGACCAGCATGTCACAGGTCACCACCGCATGAGAGAAGTGACGCCCCCGTTCTTCGACCTCGGCCCGGCTAAAAAATTGGGGATAGGCGGCGAATTGAAGATCATGGACGATGGAAACCGTCGGGACGCTCGGCGTGGCGTGAAACGGTGCGGTGAACGGACAAAATAGCAAATCCGCCCGCGCACCGCCGGGTAAGGCTTGTAGCGTGGGCGGCGCGATCACATGGCCCTGCTCATCCAGCACTCGCAACCGATGCGCCGCCGGGAACATTTCGCCCAAAAAGCCGTCGTTGGCGGCGGTGGTCAACAACCACCAGCTCCATCCTGGCCGCTGACGCAAAAACTCCCGGATCAGGCTGAGTGCCACCCACTTGGCGCCACCATTGCCGCCGCCCGGTAGCATCGGTGTCACATCAACCACCACGACCAGCGAAGCCGGTTGGGACGAGGACGAGGACGAGGACGGCGCAACGGGAACGAGGGTCATGATGACTGTAAGGATCAGGTCAGGGGACTTGGGCCTTGATAATGACCGGACCCAGAAATGTCCAGGATAAGCGGCAGAATCGAGACCGATGGCCGTTATTGCCCGCCGATATCGTAAGAGTGTTCAGACGCTCACACCGGCCTGTCGCTGACATGCCCGCTCGACTTCGCAGGTTTCATCGATGATCAAGCCATAAAGGGCGAGCATGAATGGGCGGTTGAGGCCCTGGCGATCCGCACGCTCCGCGCAGCGGGTCTTCACCTGCTCGATGCGCTCGGGTAGCACCACCGGGATGCCATGGCGCAACTTGTAGTCGGCCACCCGATGGCAAATGGCAAAGCGTTTAGCCAACAGGTCAACGATCTGATCGTCAATACCATCGATATCTGCTCGAAACTGGGTGAGATCGTTCATGCCCGCTTCCTTGATCATCACAAAAAATGCTGGATTAGCAACACAGCCATCCCGGACGCGACAACCTTCGGGCCGAGACCGAGAACAACAAGTCCCGGATGCCTGATCCTCGTGATCAGATCATCGGCACCAGACATCCGTTACCTGACGCGATACTTAATTTTAATGAGCCATGAGCCTTATATGGCCATTTTTCACTTAATCATCATCACATTCGTCGTCATCATCGTCAAAAAGCGGCAGATAAAATTGGGCCATTCTGGTTGCCGTATGGTCATCCATCGATGATATTAATTCTGCCATAGCAACCTTCATCTCAAGAGCCTCTTCGCTTTGGGCAACCATAGTGACTTCCTGCTCGTAAGATTTTTTGGCTCCTTTGGCCATATTCCCCTCCTGTGGTCATCCCAGACTCTGCCCCGATCGGGCCGCAATCGCCACCATCGGTACGGGCCCGTTATAGCACCAGTGCCGATGGCTTGTCGCGCCACATGCCGGGGAACGGCAGAGGATCCTATCTCGAACCTGCCCGTCGGACTCAATCTAAGCGATTGGTATTTACAATTTTAAAAGGAGATAAAATTTTTTGAAATTTGCGAGATCGACGGCTGGTTCTTGAAATTTGCGAAAGCCGTTTGTCCCATTTTGAAAAAAAGAAGGGTCAGATTTCACATCTCAGCCAGAAATCCCTTGGGATCTGGCGATATTAGGACCAGCCGCCCTTTTGGCATGGTTGTTGCTCTCCTTCTCTGCAACAAGCGACACCGTAACGATAAGCGGATGGCCGCAGGTCCCGAGGGTTCTTTGTGAAACTGGACCGGTTGCCCGCCCGACAGGAGTAAAAGCAATGCCGAAGCGGAAACTGATCACCGACGTGATGCACCACAACAAGCTGTTATCCTTGTCCCCCCAGACCACGGTTGCCGCCGCTGCCCGCAAGATGTTTGAGCGCAGGGTCGGGTCTGTGATGGTGACTTCGGGTAACAAGCTGCTGGGCATTGTCACCGAACGGGATGTCAATTTCCGCGTGGTGGCTCTGGGCCGCAGTCCCGAGACGACGACCCTCTCGGACATCATGACCAAAGACCCCGATACCCTGCCCCCCAGCGCCACGGTGGATGACGCCTTGGAGATGATGCAGTCCTATGGCTACCGCCATGTGCCGGTTGAACAGAAGGGCGCCGTCATCGGTGTAATCTCGATCCGCGACATCTTCATGGAAGTCAAACAGGATCTCGAGAACGACATCCACGAGCGCGAAGAGTTCATGTTTGGCTCGGGCTACTCGGTGGCCGCTGTCGCCCACTGATCCGATCCCGATTGGGTTTGACGAAAATAAGGACGGCAAAAAGCCCGAGTCATACCGGCGAGTCGTAACAATGGCACACCGCCGGTCCTCGGGCCGCCGCTGCGGCCCCGCGCACCTAGGTGCGCGGGGCCAAGGGCGTTATACCATCGGGCCTTGATGGTGACTCATCAAGGCTGCCCTCAGACGCCGGGCGGGCGCCTCCGCGCCCCCTAGAGTCCACACACCGGGGCTTCGCGTCCACAAGGACGCGGGGCCGCCGCTGCGGCCCGAGGACTGGCGATGTGTCAGTATCAGGGCTCGCCGGTATGATACCAACGGCCCTAGACAATGATCCGTGCCGTTGGTAGCGGCGGCGACCGCCGCCGCCCGCCCCATGGCGCGAAGCCGCCCGCCCGGCGTCTGAGGGCGCTGCGGACGTGTCAACGTCCAAGGCCATTGGTATTACGACATTATCGGCCGTTCTTCCAGACTTGCTCAAACCTACGCATAGGTAGGTTTGACGCTGGATTTCTGCTTCACTGAGGCTAGTTTCGTGGCCGGCTTGCGCCGACCGCCAGAGCCTTCCTCTCCACAGGCTGACACCGTGGAACTCACGGCCAATTTCACGAGGTTCTTCGCCGCGTTCACGTCCCGATCGTGAGCGCGGCCACAGGCCGGACAAGTCCACTCTCGCACCGACAGCGGCAAGACTTCCATCTTGTATCCACATGTCGAACAGGTCTTGCTCGAAGGGTACCAGCGGTCCGCCACGATAATCCGGGCACCGTTCAGCTTGGCCTTGTACTCGATCTGCCGCCGGAACTCATGCAAACCCACATCGGCGATGGCCCTCGATAGTTTATCATTCGCCATCATGCCCCGCACGTTCAGGTCTTCGATCACGATGACGCCGTGGTTTTTGGCAATCTCAGTAGTCGCCTTATGCGTGGTATCCTTGCGGATGTTGCCGATACGGGCGTGCAACCGGGCTATCTTCAATTTGGCCTTGCGCCGATTGCTCGATCCCTTGACCTTGCGGGACAGGGCGCGAGAAGCCCGACGAAGTTTCTTCAGGTTCTTGCGCAGCGCCTTCGGGCCTTCGATGACGCTGCCGTCGCTCAAGGTCGCCAGCGCCTTGACACCGAGATCAACACCAACCGCCGGTCCTTGGTTTTCGGACACGGCACGATCGGGCCTCTCGACCTGGAGACTGACGAACCAACGATCGGCAGTACGCGACACCACCGCCGACTTGACCTGACCGGCAAAGCGCAACGGCTCGCGCATCCGCACCCAACCGATCACCGGC
>Ga0302275_10002833_pt1 | contig 17910 bp, 8 predicted proteins | sample III_Bog_N2_2_FD_200229 | JGI IMG/M metagenome (GOLD analysis project Ga0302275, IMG submission 200229) | Peat permafrost microbial communities from Stordalen Mire near Abisko, Sweden - III_Bog_N2_2 | ecosystem: Environmental > Terrestrial > Soil > Wetlands > Peat | place: Sweden: Abisko...
CCTTACTTTATTTATGTCAACAATGTCGCTAATTCGCTGACGGACCCGGTGCAGACCTCGCAGGCGCTGTGGGCGGATGCGAAGGCGCAGGCGGCGGCGGAGGGGTCGGCCTGGCCCTATAGCTGGCTGAACAACCCCAGCTATGCTTCGGCGGCGCAGCGCGGGACGGTCACCGGCCAGATTGTCATCAATGACGCCTTCAATCCGAACGCCTCAGCCTCCAATCTGTGGGTGGGCGTCGAACAACAGCCCGCTTACACGGGGAACAATGTTTATGATTTCCAGTTATGGAGCAAGCCGTACGAGTTTTGGACCAAAACGGACGCCAACGGCAATTTCGTGATTTCCAATGTGATTGCGGGCAATAACTATACTTTGTATGCGTTCGGCCCCGGCGCTTCGGGGATGTTCATGTCCAAGAACCAAAACGGCGGCAACCCCGGAATTATCTATGCTTTGCCGTCATCCCAATTCACGGTGGTGGTGGCGGGTGGGGCGACGAGCAGTCTGGGGACGGTGACGTGGACGCCGGCGCGGGTGGGGCCGACGGTGTTTCAGATTGGTTATCCGAATCGCACGGGCGACAAGTTCCGGCACGGGGATGACTATTGGGTGGGTGACGTTGGCCCCAGCCCGACCGCGCCGAGTCCGGTGTGGACGAAGTTCATGGATTTTCCCTTTGATTTTCCGAATGGCTTGAACTATGTGGTGGGCCAGAATCGCTGGAACACGGACTGGAATTTTGTGCAATCCGTTTACCCGGACCTTGCAGGCAACAACGATGTTTCCAGTTCCACCGTCACGTTTAACCTGGCTGCCGCGCCGGCCAGCGGGGCCACGGCCTCAGTGCTGATGGGCATTGCCTCGGATGACGACAGCCCGATTTATGTGACGGTCAATGGGACCCTGTTGAGCGGCGGCAACGCCACCGGCACGCCGCAGACTTCCCTGCCGACCAGCGGGTGGTTTCCCAACAATGACATCAGTGATTCGAACATCCGGGAGGAGAATCACGGGGGCTATTCCGACGAACGGCTGACGTTTGCGGGCAGCCTGCTGCAGGCGGGCAACAACACCATTAACTTCAGCTTCCGCCAGGCGGGCGGCTCGGGCTTCAGCCATCATTTCATGTATGATTATGTGCGCCTGGAGCTGACGGGTTATGTGCCGCCGGCACCGGCGGGCGTGACGGCCTACGCCGGCAACAACGCGGTGCTGTTAAGCTGGCCGACGGTGGCGGGGGCGACGAGCTACAATCTGTTGCGTTCGACGATTTCGGGCAGCGGCTATGTTTCCATCACGAACGGCGTGACGGGCCCGATGTGCGGCAGCGGCCCGGCCAATGCGGTTTATGTGGACAACACGGCGGCCAATGGCACGACGTACTATTATGTGGTGCAGTCGGTGAACCCGGTTAATGCCAGCGCCAATTCCCCGCAAAGCGGCGCGGTGACGCCGTCCCCGGCCGCTTCGTCTGCCGCGCCCGCGACGCCCCTCGGGCTGACGGTGACGAGCACGAACAACGCTGTGACCTTTACCTGGGGGGCGGTGCCCGGCGCAAATTTCTACACCGTCTATCGCGGCACGGTGGTCAACCACCTCGGTTATGTGCCGGTTTACAGTGTGTTGAGCGACACGACCACGAGCCCCACGTACACCGATGCCTCGGGAACGCTGGGCTGCACCTACAGTTATTTTGTCACCGCCACCAGCGCGGGGGGAACGAGCGGTGAATCCGCCAATGTCACGGCCAAGCCGGTGCCGCCGCCGCCCGCCAGCGCGCCGGGCCATGTCACGGTCAGCAACAGCACCGCCGGGGCCACGCAGTCCAATTTCATCACCTGGTCGCCTGTGAGCGGGGCGGTTGGCTATCTGCTTTATCGCGCCAACAATCCGGCCGGTCCATTCAATTTCCCGGCCAATTTTGTGCAGAGTGTCATCACCACCAACTACACCGACGGCGGGTTGGCCACGAACACGCTCTATTCGTACATGGTCGTCGCAATGAACGCCGGGGGCATCTCGGGCAACTCGGTGGTGGTCAGTTCGTCGCCGGCGGCCCCGGCCAGTTTGAACGCCACCCCGGGCAGCTACCAGGTCACGCTGAACTGGACGGCGGCGGTGGGGGCGACCAATTACCTCATCAAGCGCGGCACCAGCAGCGGGAGCGAGCCGACGACCGCCGGCAGCACCACGAACACGACCTTCGTTGACACGGGTCTGACCGCCGGCACGACTTATTATTACATCGTGATTGCCGCCGACACTGGCGGCAGCAGCCTGAACTCGCCGGAAGCCAGCGCCACGCCTTTCAACAGCTCCGGGCCGCCGGCCACCCTCTGGACGGGGGCGGTCAGCGGAACCTGGGACACGACGACGACGAATTGGGATATCAACGGTGTGCCGGCGATGTATGCGGACGGCGATGCGGTGCAATTTGACGACACCGCGATTGGCAGCACCACGGTGAATGCGTCAGCGATCCGGACGCCGCTGGCCATGAACTTCAACAACACGGCGAAAAGCTATGTGCTTTCCGGCAGCGCCATCGCGGGAATCGGCGGCCTGACGAAATCCGGATCGGCGGCCGTGACCCTGACCGCTGCGAATACGTTCAGCGGCAATATTACCATCAATAACGGAACGCTGGCGGCGGCCACCACCGTTGGCGCGGCGGCCGGAACGAGCGGGCCGCTGGGTGCCGGTGCCAGCAACAGCCGGACCATCACGGTCAACAGCCCGGGCATCCTTGATTTGCAAATCAACAACACCTTCGGCCAGCTTGGGCCGGGGAAAAATCAGACCCCGCCGCCGCTGGTCATCAATGGCGGCACCGTGCAATGTGAGAAGGTCTCGGATTTGGTGGGTGCCATCACGTTGAATGGCGGCACGCTCAATGCGAATTCACCGGCCAGCAGCCTTAATTACAAGCCGTCGGCGGGATATTTGTATTCCTATCTGTCCTATCAATTGGGTGGGAATGTGACGGTGGGAGGCACCGCGCCTTCGTCGATCATCGCCGGCCAAACCGCTTGGGATGGCATCAGCCTGAGCAATACAACCACCACCTTCAACGTGGCGGATGTCACGGGGGACAGCAATGTGGATTTGACCGTCGCGTGCGCCGTTGGCGATGTGAATGCCGACTACGGCGGCACCAAGACCGCGTGCCAGCTGGTCAAGGCGGGGGTGGGAACCCTGCTGCTCTCCGGCTTGAATTTTTACGATGGGGGCACGGTGGTCAGCGCCGGGACCTTGGTCGCCGGGAATGCGGACAACCAGAACATCCCCGCGATCAATGGCTCCGCAGTACAGGTCAACGCCGCGGGTGCCCTGGGCAAGCCCGGCACGCCCGTCACCTTGGGCGATGCCAATACCACCGCCAACAATTCCAGTCCGGCCTTGCTGATCGGCGGGGCGTTTACGGTGGGGCATCCGATAACGGTGGCCAATGAGGCGACGACCGGCACGTATCTGCTCGGCGGCAGCACCGATAACAACGCGGCCTTCACCAACCTGGTCACGGTGTACCAGCCATTGACGATTGTGCAGGCGGCGAATGCGGGCGGCAACGCGCTCACTTTCAGTGGCGGCGTTACGGCTGCCGGCGGCACCCCGACGCTGACGTTTGCCGGGCCTGGCAACGTCAACGTGGCTCCGGCACCCCTGGCCAACGGCAGCGGGCAGTTGGCGGTCAACGTCACCGGCGGCACACTGACCCTGGCCGCCGCCAATACCTACACCGGCAGCACGACGGTTGCGGGCGGGTGGTTGCAGGTCAATGGCTCGGTGGCCGCCGGCAGTGCGGTGACCGTTGGCGCGGGCGGCGTGCTGGGCGGATCCGGGGTGATTAATGGCCCGGCAACCGTGCAGAACGGCGGCACGCTGACGCCGGGGAGTTCGTTGAATCCGCTGGGCACGCTGACGTTCGGCAGTTCCCTCACGCTGGCCCCCGGCAGCCTGAGCATTTTTAATCTCAGCCAATCCCCGACGACCAACGCGACGGCCAAAATTTCCGGCGCGCTGACCTTGGGCGGGACCCTGGTGGTGACCAACCTCAGCGGCCTGGCCCTGACCAGCGGGGACAGTTTCATTTTGTTTAATGCCGCCAGCTACAGCGGCGGGTTTACGAATGTGCAACTGCCGGCGCTGGACGCCGGCCTGTTGTGGAACACCCTGGCCCTGAACAGCGCTGGCACGCTCTCCATCGTGGCGTTGACCGTGCCGAACATTGCCAACGTCCAGATTACCGGAGGCAAGCTCGTGATTAGCGGTTCGGGGGGCATCAACAGCTGGCCGTTCCAGCTTCTGGTCGCGACCAATCTGGCCGCCCCCCAATGGACGCCGGTGGCCACCAATCAATTTGACAGCGGCGGCAATTTTGCGCTGACGAACACGTTCAGTCCGACCTCACCACCGGCCTTTTACAAATTGCAATTACAGTGAGTTTTGTGAACAGCCAATGGTAAGCTTTAATGACTAAATGTAATCGCACTTCGAATCCATCCACATCGCCGTGGCCACGAGGGATTTTGTGGCTGTTCTATTTGGTTCCGTTGCTTTGGTTCGGGGAACGGGCGACGGGGGCCAATTTTGCGACCCGGGTCTGGCTGCGGGAAAATGGCCTGCCGCAAAACAAGGTGTCGGCGGTGCTGCAAACGCGTGACGGGTATATTTGGATTGGCACTTACAATGGCCTGGCTCGTTTCGACGGGGTGCGTTTTGTCTGTTATGACAGCGGGAACACGCCGGAGTTGGTGGACTGCGCGGTGACGAGTTTGTTTGAAGACGAGGGGGGGACACTTTGGATCGGGCATGAAAACGGGGAGGTGACCAGTTATGCCCAGGGCCGTTTCACGTCCGTTCGCGGAACCGCCCGCTGCGCGGGTAAAAAAATAATGAATATTGGGGCCGATGAAGCCGGCGACATCTGGCTTTACAACGAGGACGGCTTGCTGGCAAGGGTGCGGGATGGCCTGGTGCTGACACCGGAATCCGGCTTGGAAACCAACTTGATGGAGATGACCCGCTCCGACCGCGGCACCATCTGGGTCGGGCGCGCGGGGAGGGTGTCGCGGTTGCAGCATGGGCGGCTCACCCCGCTGGCGTTTGAAACCGGCCAGACCAACCTGACCGTCTCGGCCATTGGTGCGAGCCGGGACGGGGGACTTTGGCTGACCATGGAGGGGCGGGTGCGGAAATGGAAGGACAACACTTGGACGGACGACCGGGGGAAGGCGCCGTTTGAATTGGCCCCGATGCTCAAACTCATGGAAAGCCAGAATGGAACCCTGCTGGGCGCGAGTTCAGATCATGGGTGTGCGTTTATTTTTCCGGACGGAAAGGTCTCCATCTTCAAGCGCGAAACCGGATTTCCCTCCGATTGGGTGCTGGCGCTGGGTGAGGACCGCGAACGAAATTACTGGCTGGGCACCGGCAACCATGGTCTGGCCCTGATCCGGGAAAGCAATATCCAGACGCTCGCCCCGCCGGATGCCTGGCAGGGGCGCGGCGTGCTGTCGGTTTGCATGGATCGCGAAAACACGATGTGGGTCGGCACGGAAGGGGCTGGATTATATCGCTGGCAAAACGAGACGTGGTCTGACTTTTCCTTGAAGGACGGTCTGAGCAATCCCTATATTTGGTCGTTGGCGGAGGGTGGGGACGGTGAACTCGCTGTCGGCACCTGGGGTGCGGGCTTGTTTCTGCGCCGCGGAGATCATTTTGCAAGCGCGCCGGGAATGCAGGGCGTCACCATGCCCATCCCGGCGCTTTTCCGATCGCGATTGGGGGGGTGGTGGGTTGGCACGAGAGACGGCTTGTTCCATTATGACCCGGCGGGGAGGGAACCGAAGATGGCCAGGGTAACGGTCACGGCCAAGCGGGACGTGCGGTGCCTCATCGAAAGCGTGGCGGGCGAGGTTTGGTTTGGCACCGCGAGTGAAGGATTGTTCTGTCTGCAAGGGGACCAGTTGCAACAATTTCGCAAAACCGACGGACTGCCGGGCGATAGTGTGCGTTGCCTGCGCCAGGATGAAACCGGCGCCATCTGGATCGGCACGTCGGCCGGCTTGTGCCGGTTCAAGGACCACCATTTCCATGCGCTGGGCACCACACAGGGATTGGTTGACAACGTCATCTGTGACCTGGAAGACGACGGGCTGGGCTGCTTCTGGATGAGTTCCTTCAACGGTATTTTCCGGGTGAAAAAGCTGGAGCTGCAACAATGCGCGGATGGCCAATTGGCGTCAGTTCATTGCCAGGCGTTTGGCATCGCCGACGGGTTGCCCACGCTCGAAGGGACGGGCGGCGGATGCAAAACGGCCGATGGCCGACTGTGGTTCCCGACGGGCAGCGGACTGGTCGCCATTGACCCCCAGGGGGTGCGCCCCAATCCATTGGCACCGCCGGTGCTGATTGAAAATTTGCTGGTGGACAATCAAATGATAACGAATCTGGCTTCGCCGTCCCGCCTGAACATTCCGCCTGGCCGCCATCGTTTTGAATTTCAATATACCGGCTTGAGTTTTGCCGCGCCGGAAAAAGTCCGTTTCAAGCACCGCCTGGACCCGTTGGATGCGGACTGGATTGACGCGGGAACGAAGCGCACGGCGGATTATCCCTATCCGCCGCCAGGGAATTACACCTTCCGCGTCATTGCCTGCAACAACGACGGCCGGTGGAACGAGACCGGGGCCGCGCTCGCGTTTACCCTGCTGCCCCATTTCTGGCAGACGACCTGGTTTGAGCTGCTGGCATTGCTGGCGATTATGTCACTGGCCAGTGTTGGGGCCTGGTACGCCACCCGCCGCCGGATGCGCCGCAAACTGGAATTGCTGCAACGTCAGCAGGCGGTGGAACGGGAGCGGACCCGCATTGCCAAGGACATCCATGACGACCTGGGCGCGAGCCTGACCCGGATTGATTTTTTAAGTCAGTTGGTGCGGCAGGGCATGGATGACCGCCCGCAGATGGAAAAAAGCCTGGAACAGATCAGCACCACCGCGCGGCAGTTGACGCGCACGATGGATGAAATCGTCTGGGCGGTGGATCCGCAACACGACACCCTGGACAGTCTGGCGAACTATCTCGGGAAACTCATTCATGAACTGCTCACCGACTCCAACCTTCGCTGCCGCCTGGATTTCCCCTTTGACATCCCCGCGTGGCCGGTCGCGGCCGAGGTCCGGCATAATTTATTTTTGTCGATCAAGGAGGCCTTGCACAATGTCCTGAAACATTCGGCCGCGACCGAAGTCAGGATCTCCTTTGCCCTCAAAGAGTCCACGGTGGTGGTGGGGGTGATCGACAACGGCTGCGGCATGGATGGCACCATGCTTGTGGCGGCGGAGCGGAGCGGCGGCCTGCCCCGCATCCGTTTAAACGGGGTGTTGAATATGCGCAAACGGTTGGAAGAGATTGGTGGTCGGTGTGACATCCAAAGCGAACGGGGACAGGGCACCCAAGTGACCTTTTATGTGCCGTTGACGAAAACCGGGAATTGAGCGCCGTGGTGAATCCGCCGCGAAAAGGGGGGATGCAGAGAGAATTCGTGGCAAGCATGGACTCGGAAGGCAGTGTAATATGATGAAGAGATCAACCAAAAAAAACGTGATTCAACCTTCCGCCAGCAGCCCGCCCATCCGCGTCTCGGTGGTCGAAGATGATTTGCCGATCCGTGAAATTTTGACCAGTTGGCTGAAACGTGCGGAGGGGTTTGAGTTCGTCAGCGGCTTTGGCCTCGCGGAAGACAGCCTGGCCGAATTGCCCCGGCAAAAGCCGGACGTGGTGCTGATGGACATCAAGCTGCCGGGCATCACCGGCGTCGAATGTGTCCGGCAACTCAAGCCGCAGCTGCCCCAGACCCAGTTTGTCATGCACACTGTGTATGAGGATTCCAATCACATCTTCGAAGCGTTGAAGTCCGGTGCCACCGGCTATCTGCTCAAGCAAACCCCGCACGACGAGTTGTTGACGGCTCTCAAATATGTGCATGCGGGCGGCTCGCCGATGACCAGTTACATTGCGCGCCGCGTGGCGCAATGTTTCAACCATCCGCCGGTTTCCTCCGAGGCCAACGGTAATTTGCTGCTTTCCTCGCGGGAGCGGGAAGTCATTGAAATGCTGGCGAGCGGATTCCTCTACAAGGAGATCGCGGAGGCCATGAGCATCAGCATCCGAACCGTGGACTGCTATATCCGCCGCATTTATGAAAAATTGCATGTGCGTTCGCGCAGCCAGGCGGTCGCCAAATATGCCAACTTCCCGCTGGCGAATGCCCACCGGACCCGCTCGCAGTGAAGTCAACATCTGGCACTCCGGGGAACTTATATCGCCCCCACCGCCATCGCCGGGGCCAACGCCACCCTCACCCTGCGCGCCGCGCCTGCAAACAGCGTGTGCAGCCAGCCCCCAGCCGCGTATTCTCGATGCGTTGCCCATCAGGGGGGTTTCCTGGCCGTCCACCGCAGGCGGCTCCCGGCGGGTCGTGCCGGTAATTTTCGTAGCAAGACGATCGCCCGATTGGTGTTAATATCCGTGGATGCCCATTGCAAAACACGTGAAATCGTCACCGGCTTTCCGTCGCTGCCTGTTTGCGAGGGCGGCGAACCCGGTCCCCCAAACCGCCTTAAATCACCAACCAAAAACCATTAACCTCGTCAATTATACCCTATTATGACCAGTAAAAGATTATTTGAAACACTGTTGGCCGGCGGCACGCTGATGGCCGCAACGGGAATGGCTCAGGCACAACTACTCGGCGGTGCCGACCTGGGGGCCACCGCCCCGACCCCGGGGTACTATGACATCTCCCAGCTGCAGACCACCGGGGACACCATCCAGTTGCAAGACGGTGCTATTAATTATTTTTATGACAACACCTCCGGCGGCACGGGGGAGGTTGGCAGTTCTTTCACCACCGGGCCGGATAACGGCGGCTACGTGATGAACAGTCTTTCCCTTAAATTTGGCGGTGGCCAGCCGGTGGGCTATGCCGGGGGGGCCGACACCACCCTTGACCCGGGGTGGACCATCACGATCTTTCGATTAAGCGGCACGGGAAACACAACCGCCACCCCCGTCTACACCAACACGGTGGGCGCACTTTCTGGCACCAGCAACTCCGGGGCGGATTGGGTTGAGATCACCGGTTTCAACCTGACCCTGCTCCCAAACACCGCTTACGCCTGGACCATCTTAAGCAGCGGCTATGACGATCTGGCCTATGCCACGGGCAAGCCATACAAAAATGGCGCGATTTGCCGCATTCCACCGAACGGCGGGACGGTTACCTACTTCCCGGCGGACAATGATAGCGCCACCTTTAATATCGGCTTGTCGCAAATACCCCCGACGCTCGGCGGCGTGGATTTGGGTGGCACCACCCCCGGTGCGGGCCCCAACGACATCGCCCAGTTGCTGGCCACGGAGAGCAACCCGTTGCCGGACGGAAACCTGAATAATTTTTACGATAACACCTCTGCCACTGGCAACGGCGGGGGCGGATACGTGGGCAGTTCCTATACCACCGGGCCTAATCCCGGCGGTTATGTGATGAGCGGCATGGTTCTGAAATTTGGCGGCACGGCCGCCGGCGGTTATGCGGGCGGCAATGACACCACCCTTAACGGTGGCTGGATCATCACCACCTACCAGTTGAGCGGTGCCGGGAACACGGTCGCCACCCCGATTGTGACGAATGTTGTGGGCGCACTCTCAGGATCAGGCAATACGGGCGGGGATTGGATTCAGTTTACCGGGTTTGATCTGCCGCTACAGGGAAACACCACTTACGCCTGGACCATTTTTCAGCCATCAGGCTATGACGATTTGGGCTATTCCACGGGCGATCCTTATACCGGTGGTGCCATCTGTCGTATTCCGCCTGGAGGCGGGACGGTCAAATACTTCAATGCGGACGGGGACAGTGCCGCCTTTGAGATCAACTTGAGTCTGAAGGGCTTTCCCACCGCCGGCATCCCGACCGCCTCGCTCAACCCGATATATGCCCTTTCGCCATCCCTGGTCGTCGCCGATACCGCTTCCGGTCCTGGAACGCTGACTTATCAATGGCAAACGGACGGCGGCAGCGGCGGCGCCCTTACCAACATTCCCGGAGCCACCGGCTTAACCTTCACTAATATCCCGGCCAACCTGAATCCAGGGGGTGGTGATTATATTGTTAATTACGATTTTGTGGTGGCCAACAGCGCCGGATCGGTGACCAGTTCCGTGGTTGCGGTGACGGTGCATGCCGCCACGGCGCCGATCATCACCCAGGACACGTCGCCGACGAATTCGGTGGTTTCCTACGTGGGCGGCTCCGAAACTTTCAGCGCGGCCTTTGATGGCACCCAGCCGATCACGTACCAGTGGTACGCCAACACCAACGGCAGCAACCTGGCCATTCCTGGCCAAACCAATGCCTCGTTCACCCTGACCCATATTCAGGCTACTGCGGCCGGCACCTATCAGCTGATGGCCCACAACAGCCAGGGAAACACCTTCAGCACCGCCACGACCCTTGCCACCCTGACCGCCCCCCCCGATTATCCGCCCGTGCCGGCGGACAAATACGCGTACGAGATTTACACCAACAGCCCGGTCGCCTATTGGCGCTTGAACGAAACCGCCAATCCGGCCACCTCGCTGACGCCGGTGCAGGCCTTTGACTATTCGGGCAATGGATTGGAGCTGACCTACGGAACCTACGTGACAACAAGCAACGCCGGACCGCAAGCTCCGGTCTTCCCCGGTTTTGAAACCACCAATCTCGCCGCCGTTACCAGCAGTGGCAATTACCTGACCGCGCCGCCGTTGAATCTGAATACCAACACGGTGACCTTTGTCTGCTGGATCAATCCCAATGGAGCGCAGGTCGCTTCCGCCGGCCTGTTGTTTGCGCGCGGTGGCCCGGAGAGTGCCGTTGGGTTCGGTTTCAATGCCGTCAATAACGGCACCGGTACCATGCCTGAGTTGGGTTACACTTGGAACAACAACGGCTCGACCACTTGGGGCTGGAATTCATATCTCTATCCAATCGCGAACCAGTGGAATCTGGTTGCTTATGTCGTTACTCCAACCAATGAGACGACTTATCTCGGCTATGTGGATACCAATGCCATGGTTACCAACTTTTCCCTGGCGGTGAATCCCATCGCGCACCAGGTTGAGACCATGAACGGTCCCACCGTGGCTTTGGGCGCCGATATTCAACAGGGCCGCGAGTTCAACGGGACGATCGATGAAGCGGCCCTGTTCAATCGAGCCTTGAGCCAGGACGAGATATTCAAGCTGTTCCAGGTGGGTTTTGGGGTGGCCGCGATTCCGCCCAGCCCGGTGGCCATCACTTCGCAGTCGGTGTATGGCGGGGCAACGGTGACGCTTGGCGGTTCGGCTGGCGGTTCGCAAACCATCACTTACCAATGGCAGGCCTCCGGCACCGGCTTGAACACCTTTACCAATCTGGCCAATACCGGCAATTATTCGGGCGCGACCTCGCCGACGCTGACGATCACCAACATTACTGCGGCCAACGCGTTGGATTACCAGCAGATCTGCCGTAATTCCGCCGGGACCGTCACCGGCAACGTGGCGACCGTCTCCGTCATCGCCGTGCCGTCGGGCGGACTATGGACTGTGAACTTTGAACTGACCAACAACGTGCTGAATTTCACCGCCTCCACGAACGGGCTGGGACATTATAATGGTCCCGGCATCCTGCCCGGCGGCAACTTCTGGAATCCGATTCCGGATCTCGCCGGCGCGAGCACGGCCGGCAATTATATCAGCGCCTCCGACTTGGAGGCCGACGGCGTCACTCACTCGGGAATTTATTGCTCGGTGAACGGCGGTGCATTCTCCAGCGCGACCAGCCCGGGCAGCGCGGCTTCGATCCACACTTTACTCGACCAATATGTGAATGTGTACACCGGAGTTGGCGGATTGATATTGCAGGGCGTTCCGGATGGAACGTACAACCTGGCGATCTATGGTATTGATGGCGGTTTCCGTAATCAGGGCGTCAATTTGACCGTGCATGCGGCCAACGGTGATCAATCGGCAACCCTGGCGAACCATCAGGACGGCTATTTCTCACAGGGTGACAATAGCTACCTCTTCACCGATGTCCAAATTGCCGGCGGAACTCTGCTGACGGATGTCGGCGACTATCTTAACGAAGCTGAATTCAATGGCCTCCAGCTCCAATTGGTTGCTTATGCCCCCGGCGAAAGCCTGACGGTGTTGACCAACAGTTACAGCAGCGCCAGCCAGTCAATGACGTTGAGTTGGTCGCAAGGCACGCTCCAGACGGCTGCGAGCCTGCTCGGACCTTGGACCTCCGTCACGGTGGCGCCGCCCTTTACCTTCACGGCTTCAACCACCGGAACGAACCAGTTCTTCCGGCTGAAATTGCAATAAGGTATCGCCGAGTGTGAGAATGGCCGGGGTGCTACGCTCCGGCCATTCCTTCGCACGATGCGTGGGTCTTGACTGGACCCAGCACCGGTCTGTCAGCGATTCGCATTCAAGCCACGGAGCCCGCTTCCGTGGCTTTTTGCGTTCTGCGAACAGATCAGCCGCGTGGCCTTCGCGGGCGGGTGCCTCACTCCGTGCGCGCCGCGTCGGCAATCGTGATTGGTAAATTGGCCCCTTCTTCATTTATGTTCGCTTGCCAAGCGGGCCGGTGTTTTGTCTAATTTGGTGTGCTCAATCAGCAGACTTTGAATCGTCCAGCCAGTTATTCCGGCATCGGCCTCCACAGTGGCAACCGGGTTAACATGACTATTTTGCCCGCACCCGCGAACAGCGGCGTGCGCTTCCGGCGCGTCGATCTTGACGGCAAACCCGAAATCGAGGCCCGGGTCGAGAACGTTTCCGAAACCAACCGCTCCACCACCATCGCGAAGGGCAACGTGAAAGTCCACACCGTGGAACACATCCTCGCGGCGCTGGCCGGCTACGAGATTGACAACGCCGTGGTGGAACTGGACGCGAATGAGCCGCCGATCGGCGATGGCAGCGCGCGCGAGTTCTGCCGCATCCTCCAGGCGGCGGGCGTGGTGGCCCAGGCGGAGAAGCGCGAGTTTTTCACGCCCACCGAGCCCATTGAACTGCAATTGGGCGAGAGCACCATGACCCTGTTTCCCGATGACAAATTCCGCATCACCTGCACCAGCGCGGACAAGCAGGGGCGATTCACGCAATTTTTTTCCACGGAGGTGACCCCGCAAACCTGGGAGAAGGAACTGGCCCACGCGCGCACCTTTTGTTTCTACGAGGAAATTGAGTTCATGTACAAGAACGGCCTCATCAAAGGCGGCAGCCTCGAAAACGCGGTGGTGATTCGCGATGACGCCGTCCTGACGACCGAGCCGCTGCGTTATCGGGAGGAGTTTGTGCGGCACAAGATGCTGGATATTTTGGGCGATCTGTCCTTGCTGGGCAAACCCATCCGCGGCCATGTGATGGCCGTGCGGCCCGGGCATGCGGGCAATGTGGGGCTGGCCCGCAAAATCATGGAGCAAATCAACAAGCCGCTGCGCACCGCCCAGACATTCGCGCCGCCGCCAGCGGCCCCCGCGCCGGCCGCGCCCGTGGCCGCCGATGGGGCCATGAACATCACCGAAGTGATGAAATGGCTGCCCCACCGCTATCCTTTCTTGATGGTGGACCGGATTTTGAAGATTGAGGGCAACACCATTATAGGCTCGAAAAGCGTGACGATGAATGAGCCGTATTTCCCGGGGCATTTCCCGGGGCATCCCATCATGCCCGGCGTGTTGCAACTGGAGGCCATGGCCCAGGTCGCCGGCATTTTGCTCCTCAAACGCATGGAGGCGGCGAACCAAATCGCCTACTTCATGGCCGCCGAGGATGTCAAATGGCGCAAGCCGGTCGTGCCGGGCGATGTCCTGGTGATTGAAATCGAGCTGACCAAGGCGCGCGGCAAAATCGGCAAAGCCAAGGGGATTTGCAAAGTGGCCGGCGAAATCGTCAGCGAGGCGAATGTGACCTTCATGTTGCGGGACGCCGAAATAGCATGAGTTTATTGCATCCCACTGCCATCATTCATCCCCGCGCGCAACTGGGGATCGATTGCGAGGTCGGCCCTTATTGCGTCATCGGGGAAAACGTCATCCTGGGTGACCGCTGCAAACTGCATCCGCACGTCGTGGTGGATGGTCATACCCGGATGGGGCAGGGAAATGAGCTCTTTCCCTTTGCCGCCATTGGCATGAAAACCCAGGACCTGAAATACAAGGGCGGCAGCCCGCGTCTGGAGATCGGCGACCACAATGTTTTCCGCGAAGGCGTGACCGTGCATTGCGCAACGAATGACGGCGATGCCACCGTGATTGGATCGCACAATTTATTCATCATACAAGCCCATGTGGCGCATGATTGCATTTTGGGCAATCATATCATCATGTCGGGCTTCGCCGGCCTGGCCGGGCATTGTGTGGTGGAGGATCAGGCCATTTTCGCGGGGTATGTGGCTGTCCATCAGTTCTGCCGCATCGGCCGGCTTTCGATGATCGGGGGCTGTTCCAAGATCGTGCAGGATGTGCCGCCGTTCATGATTGTGGATGGCAACCCGGGGGAAACCCGCACCATCAACAAAGTGGGCCTGGAACGCAATGGCATCAGCGAGGCCGCCCAAGCGGCGCTGAAACAGGCTTACAAGATCATTTTCCGCGAAGGATTAACCATCACCAACGCGCTGGCAAAAGTGGAAAGCGAACTCCCGGCCCTGGCCGAAGTCCAGCATTTGGTCCGCTTCATCCGCGCCAGCGAACGCGGCATCAGCAAATAGCCTGTTAGCCCGGATATTTCATAGCCATTTGGGAAAGAGTCGCGAAAAACCCTATGAAAATAGGGGCGCAAACACGTTCGAATGCGTGGCTGAAAAGACACGGCACGCAGGTTTGGAAACCTGCGATACGGCAGGCTGGGAAGCCTGCGCTACAAGGGTTTGCCATGGTTTTGCCGGTTTCACTATGAAATATCCGGGTTAGAGACAAACCCTGGAATCCTGATGGCTAAACAGCTCGCAACCATGAAAAAAAGCACCCCGCAAGTCCCGCTCAAAGGCCTTTAATTCCGTTTGGAGCCGGATCAGGGCATGGTCGCCGGCATTATCGAGCGCGGCAGTCTGGTAGTATTGTTCCGCAGCTTCGAGATCTCCCGCGTGCCATCGGGTCAGGGCGGTTAGATTCTTCCACCGAGCGGACCGGGCACTGTCCGGCTTGGCCCCTGCCAGGCCCGCCTCCGCCATGGACTGCAATTTCGAAAAATGAATGTCTTGTTCTAGCAACAGGTCAAACGACACCAGCGCATCCCCCAGCACTAGATCGAGTTTTTCCTTCACTTCCAGGCAACGTGCGGCGCATTCCTGATAATAAACCACCTTGCTCTGATCAACATGGGCTTGTTTGTAGGCCACCGCCAACATCCGGGCGCATTCCGCAAAGATTCGCGTGTCCTTCTGTTCCTGGGTGGCCTGGTTGTAGAAATTCTCCCCGGCCGCGATCAAATAGGTCAAATCGTCCGAATTGGCGTCCAGCGCCTGCGAGTAGTCCCCCAAGGAACTCATTTTTGCGGCAAACAGAACGTCGGCGTTCCCCATGCCTGCGGGATCTTTAACCATCAGATCCGTCGCCAGTTCCAGCGCCTCTTCCCTTTTCAAAGCCGCTAACCCGTCAAAAGAATTTGCCATATATGTTGAAGGTATTGTTTCTGGACAGTTCGTACCGATATTAGGCAGTAACGCCATAAAAGTCAAGTGAAATGGAGGCCAAGCAGGAGATTTTGGCAGGGCTGATTCATCTGTTTTTGGGAATGAGCAAGGTAGCCAGTGTTGTGCAGGCTTGCGCAGGATGCTAACGACCGGCGTGCCGTGGGCTTGCAAATGCACAACGGCGCCCGGCATCGTCAACAATGCCCGATGATCGCGTTCCGGTTAGAAAAAATCCTTTCGTTGATTTATTTGTTCAATAACGACCACGCGGTCGAAAAAGTCTGCCTCTGACACCAGGAGTTCAGGGTGTCAATGTCAGTGCGTTCGCCTTCGCGCTCCAGTTCATAGAGGCCATTTGTCAGGTTGCGTAGCGTGGCCATGATCGACGCCCCACCCGCCTTGGTGGTGCGACAGGCGTCTTCGCCGAGCGTGACATCCCGTCGGTAATGCGTGCCGTTCTCGATGGCCGACCAATGGCCTCGGATCATGCCGCCGATGGCTTGAGCGCTCCGTTCTTCCAGACTGAGGCTGCTGACATAATAGCCGATTTCGACCGCGGTTTTGGCCTCTGGCTTGCATACAGCATCCACCTCGCGTTTGACGGCAATGACCTGCCAGCAGCCGCAGAGTCCGATTTCCTCCGGCGTCACCGCCACGCGCGCGATCCGCCGCCGCTCCAGCCGTCCGTGATGCTTCTCCCAGGACGCGGTGGCTTCAGGGGGGAAAAGCCTGCTGGGCAAGCAGGCGGGTTGCTTTTTCGAGGATGCCGCTTTGATTGCCCTTCAACCCGAAGAGATATTCGCCACCGAGTTCCTGCGTGATGAACCGTGCGCTTTCCTGCTGGCAGTGCATTGCGTCGGCCGTGATGACCGTGCCCGGGGACGGCTGGATTTTTTTGAGCAGCGGTATGAGCGCCGGAATTTCGTTGCTCTTTTCGGCAATGGCCAGATGATCCAGGGTCAGCCGCAGTTGATGCGTGACGGCCGAGAGCAATTGCAACGGCTTGCCGTCATGGCGGCCGCTGCCGCGCAACACCTTGCCATCAATGGCCAGTTGTTGCAGGGCACCGATTTCCTGTTCGGCCAGCCAGGCCCCGATGGTTGCGGCAAAGGCGGCGGCATCAACCCCTTTGATCACGCGTTGAAAAGTCGAATCGCTCGGCGGGTGATACCGGCCATCGTCCTCACGGCACTGGCAGCCCAGGGCGCGCAACTGGCGCTGGGTCAATCTATGGCAGGTGTTTTCAAAGGCGCGATAGCCGCAGGCACCCATGAGGGTCGATACGGCGGCACAGGCCAGGACGAAACGCTGGCGATGCCGCAGGCCATGGCCGCACCGTTTGTCAGGCAGGGTGGCAAACCGGTCGAGCAAGCTCGCCAAGTCCGGGGCGACAAAGGGGCAGGGGCCGGTTTTTTGCGCCTCGTAGTCAGCCCAGGCTTCCGACCAGCGCGCCTGCCGCAACCGCCGCCGCGCGCCCGGCTCCAGTTCCCGCAAATAGAGTTGTTTTGGCTCATCGTGCCGCACATAAAAGTCCCGGCTCGCCCGGGCAAACCCCTGGGTCGGCCCGACGCCTTCAAAACCGCAGGCCCGATAACAGGTGCCACGATACTGCGACTCATCCACGAAACTTTCCACGACCAGCACCGGATGCCGCCAGCGCGCCGCCCAGTCGGCGCTTAATCGCCGCAGACACAAACCCAGGGTGCGCGAGGCCAGATTCGGATATTGCTGCCGTTCTGGCAGCACGAGAAAACGACTGTTGTTGACGACCAACGCCAGCCGACGCGCACGCTGGCGCGCACTCCAGCCGATCCACTTCTCCCGCGCCTTGAGATGGAGCGAGGCCGCGCTAAAGGCGATCAGTGCCACCCATTGGCCATCCAGTTCGGCCACATAGCGCAACGACTGGCCAGCGAGAATCGGTTCGTGCAAATAATGCTTTTCCGCCAGGAGCCGGTCAAACTCGGGGCGTTCATGGTCCTCAAGCAGCCGGACGATCACACGCTTTAAAACATTCGCTTCATCCACAACGGGAGACTTCGTCATCCCGCAAGCCTCTTCCAACGCCAACCAAATGTCCAGTCATTTTACATCTTCTCCTTTGCCTCCAACTTCCAAGCCATTCAGATGAATCAGCCCTGTGGTTGGCTCTCCTTGAAAACTGGCGG
>Ga0302275_10002835_pt1 | contig 17910 bp, 19 predicted proteins | sample III_Bog_N2_2_FD_200229 | JGI IMG/M metagenome (GOLD analysis project Ga0302275, IMG submission 200229) | Peat permafrost microbial communities from Stordalen Mire near Abisko, Sweden - III_Bog_N2_2 | ecosystem: Environmental > Terrestrial > Soil > Wetlands > Peat | place: Sweden: Abisko...
CAAACCCAACGACGCGATGCAGGTAGGCGAAGGCAGACACTCCAGAAATTCGGAGTACGATAATTGCTCCACGCTGACCAGGTTCACAATGAGGTAAGAGCGAAGATACGCCGACAGGCTCGATACCAGGTTCCTCACAAAGTTATCGTGAAGCTGATGGATGGCGCGAAGCTGAGATTTCGCAATCCGGTCGGGCCGTCGAAAATCGAAAAGCGCCGCTCTCTTTGCGCCTGCCCGCTCAGCCTGGCGGCCCTGAATATTCTGGAAGACCGCGTCGATTTCCTGTTGACTGAGCTGTCGTGTCATATCGTTTCGCTACCCGAGATAGTCGAACAGGCTTTTCGTCGGAATTGCGGCCTGTGAAGCATACGCGGCGGATTGATCGGTGGAAAGCTGGGTTAGTTCCGTCGCCGCCTGCGGGACGTTGGTGTCGCGGATATTCCCGATTTGTACCTGCAATGCCGTGACCTGACTGGCTGCGTTGTTCTGTTCGCTTGTGAGCGTTTGCTCCGCGGAGCCGTAATATGCCTGCTGCTGATTTACATAGGTAGAGGCTGCATCGAGCGATGTAATGGCGTTGGAAATCCCGGTCGTGTCGTTCGCATTGAGCGCCGTCACCAGCGACTGAAGCGCGGCGAACGTGTTGTTCGCGGTGGGCGCCCCGGTTCCGTCGACAGGGTCGAATATCTGCTGCGCGGTTAACGACTGGTACACAGGTTGCCCCTGCGTTCCTGTAATCACCCGCGTTGAAGCGGAATTGGTCAGCTGATCGACACCCGTTGCGCTTCCGGCATCGTATTGATAGGGCGGAGTCTGATCCTGGTCTCCGCCGAATATATACCGGCCTTCGACTGTAGTGTTGGCAACTGACACAAGCTGTTGCTGAACGCTTTGAACCTGCTGCGCGAGGGTCTGCCTTTCGGCGGCGGACGAGGTCGTATTCGCGCCCTGAGCGGCCAGAGTCTGAGCGTTTTGGATCAGGGAGATCGCGGAGCCTATCGACTGGTCGGCCGTGCTTGCTTCCGCCTGTACGCGGGTCAGATTCGTCTGATAGGCCTGGACCTGGGCAAGACTCGATCCGAGATCGATCAGTTCCGGCGTCTGACCGGGAGAATCGGATGCATCCTGCACCTGATATCCGGACGACAACTCCTTCTCCACCTGCGCCTGCTGGCTTTGGAGATTTGAAACGCCATTGAGGAACCAGGCCGTTCCGGCCGACAACGTCCCATTGATCGTCATAAGGTACCGCTCGATCCGCTGATCATATTGAGTGCATCGCTCGTTAACTGACTCAGCACTGAGACGATCTGGGCATTCGCGCCATAAGCGCGTTGATAAGTCGTGATGTTTGCCGCTTCCTGATTGAGTGAAACCCCGATCTGCTGCTGCCGGTTCGTTTGCGCATTTGTAAGTGTCGTCTGATCGCTTGTGGAAGCGGTTTGCGCATCGGAAAGTTGCTGACCGACCGAAGATGCCAGCGAGCCGAACAGCCCCTCGGGAGAAAGACCGCCGATCTCGTCCGCGGCCGCCGTCGAGGAAGGCAGCGCTGCCAGCGCATTGGCGATTCCGTTCGACTGTGCAGATGTCCCGGTGCTCGCCAGCGCCAGTTGACCCGGCGTAACGGAGGAGTTCAGTGTGAGGCTCCGCGCGGCATTGGTCGGGTCGGACGTGTCGAACGAGAAAATCGGGACCCCTGCGGCGCCGCTTGCCGTTACGCCTGAAGTAAGCAGGGAATTCACTCGCGAGGCGAATCCCGAAGCCAGTGTGTTCAGCGTGCCCGGCTCACCATTGGCGCCAAGTAGTCCCCCGATAACGGTATTACGGGTTTCGAGCAGCGCGCCCAGCTGGCCCGAAAAGGCCACAGGAGAATTCCCTCCCGCCGACGATGAGATCTGCGAACCGGGTGAGGCGCCAGGGTTCGCTGTAATCGTGTACAGTTGATTGCCGTCCACCAGCGGTAGCTGCCCCCCCGCAAGAACGGACACGCTGCCGTCGGAGCTTTTTGTAACCGTAATGTCCACCAGCGAAGAGAGTTGATCGAGATCGTTCCGAAGATTCGCATCGTTCGAAGGATTGCTGCCGCCCGCCTCGGTCTGTACATTCAGCTGTTGGATATTGGCGGCGAGATTGTTAATCTGCGCAGTCGTGCTCTGGATGTTCGAATCGATTTGATTTTGCTGCGTATCGAGACTGGCTGTCACGGATTGAAACGCGGACGCCACGTTACCGGCCGCTGTAAGAGCATTCGCCTGGAGCGTAGAGTCGCCGGGAGTAACGCTCAGACTGGAAAATGCCGAACTGAACTGCTGCAGGGCCGCGAGGATTCCGGTTGTTCCGGTGATATCGAAGAGTTGGTTTACCGATGTCAGTTGCTGTGCGCTGGTCTGGCTGGCCGAGGATTGCGAAGATGCGGCCTGCACGGTTGCGTCCGCGAACGAATTCGCGTTGGATGAGAGCGAAATGAAGTCCGACACGCTGCCGCCGTCACCGGAGAGGTCGATGGGAAGAATTGTGCTCTGCTGCGCCGCGTATCCCGGTGTCGAGGCGTTTGCAACGTTGGTCTGATCTGTCCCCAGCGCCCGGCTGAAGACATCCAGGGCCGTCGACGCGGTCTGCAGAGATGAGAATAGGCTGCCCATGGCTCTTACGAAATGGCCTGCGCAACGATTGCGCTGCTCAGCGTGGAACTCGCAATCTGGTAGGTGCCGCTACGGACCGAGGCCGCGATCTGCTCGATTCTCGACGTCCGATCCGATGTCAGTTGAGTAATCGCCGAAGATGCTCCTGAGATCGCTATACTGTCCTGCGACGCTAACCCCGAACTCCGCTGCGCGGCCGATTTGGAAGCAACACCAGTGGAAGAGATCGACGCCGTCGAGCCGACGGTGCCAGCCGATGCGCTATCGATGGGAGCCGGTGTTGTCGGATTGAGGTGCAGTCTCATGGTCTGCGTCCTGTTCGAAGAGTCATCACCCGCATCCTATAAGTGAGACAATTCGCGCACGCCCCGGCTCCGCAAAGCACGCTTCAGCAGGTTCAGCGCGTTCTGGTGAATCTGACACGCACGACTCTCATTAACCCGCAAAGCCGCTCCGATCTGCCTGAGCGTCATTTCACCCGAATAACGCAGCCGGACCACGGTCCGGTATCGTGGTGGAAGGCGTTTTACTTCCTCGCCGATAATCTGCGCTCTTTGCCGTTTCAGGAACGAACTCTGCGGCGAATTCTCATTGGAGCCCGCACTTCGGCAAATTACCTCTCCGCTTTCCTCCAGCGTGCTGGAAGCGGTACCCACGAACCGGGCGCTCTCCGCGCTGCGACGCACGACATCGAGCATTTCTCCCCGGATGCGAAACTTCGCATAACCGGCCAGAGGAGCACCCCTGTCCGGTTCGAAACTCCGCGCCGCCTGAAGCAGCCCGACGTTTCCCGCCTGCACCAGATCGGCTACTTCGATCCCGCAATCCTGCGGCAGCCGGGCATGTAGTCTGCCTGCCAGAATACGCACTACCCGGTTCAGATCGGTAAAAACTTCCGGCGACAGAGACTTGCCGCCCAGGGGCGTCACGCTTTTCGCAACTTCCGCCCCTGCCATGGCCCCGCACTTTGACACTTATTGCAGTGCGCAACGGAGGAAATCTTCTCAGATGAAATTTGATTAAATGTGAGCCAGCCCCAAAATCGGGATCCGCGACCGCACCGCGCTTTGTTCCGCCGTCGGCGCGAGCGCAATCCGCACCTCGAACCGTTCTTCTCCGGTTTTGAAGGCAATCGACGTCCCTTTGAGACCGTAACCGTTACGGAACTCGAAGTTACGACCGTGAATCACCGTAGGCACACTGATGGCGAGCGGTCCGGTTATCGGTTCCAGACCGTTCTTGATATTTCCGACCATCATATTTGTTACTTCGGCGACCACGTCGAGCACTTCTTCGTCGATCACTGGTTTGGCAAGTTCATCGAGTTCGGTGCCGAGCATCCGCGAGCAAATGATGCTCGCCAGCATCGGCGAGCAACAGAAGACGCCGGAACCGCCCCAGTCACCAGTGATGCCGACCAGCGCAATCAATCCGGCGGCAGCCGGCCGCGCATCTGTCACCGGTCCGGCAGCCCGAACTTCCATGTCGAGCATCATCGAAAACACCTCTGAAGTTGCTTCGGTTACGCTCCGAGCCAGAACGTCTTGATCTATCACTTTTTCTTCCTTTCCAGTCACGGGCCAGGGAAATGGCCCGGTGTTCCCTACAAACTATCTATCGGCGCTACCGGGCCGGGGGTTTAGGGGCGCGTCCGAAATAATTGGCGCGAAAAAAAGTCTAAAGCTTTCCCGCTCCTGGCCGATAGACAAACAGGCATGAATTTCATCTGGCATTCGTCAACAGGTACGATCCCGGCGCCGCTCCGGGCTCGTCGCGACATTCGGGTATGGAACAGTCCGGGAGAGGATACGACGCATCTGGCATCCGCACTCATCGTCGAAATCCTCACGCCGGACGATATCGAACGCGGCTTTGAACTCATTGAAAGCCGCTGTGGTGCGAACCTGACGTGCATCTTCGAGCAGGACGGATCGGTCGCATCGGCAATCCGATGGGTTAAGGCGGGTGCGACGCATGTAGCCAGTTCCTTCGACGAACTCTGTCAGTTCATGGATGCGGCGGTTCTCCCGAGCGGCAATGCAGCGCTGAAGGACAAAACACTGATCGGCGACAGCGCAGCCATCGCTAAGATCGAAGGCGATATCGGAATGGTGGCCAATCGACGCTGCAACGTTCTGATCGAAGGGGAGACGGGAACCGGCAAAGAGGTTGTGGCCCGGGCGATCCACGCTTCCGGAAACCGGAGCCGCGGACCCTGGGTTGCAGTAAACTGCAGCGCAATCCCCGAGCCGCTGCTCGAAGCCGAATTGTTCGGTTACGTTCGGGGCGCATTCACCGGCGCGGTACAGACCAAAATGGGCAAATTCGAAGCCGCCAACGACGAGATCGGCGACATGCCGTTGGCTACGCAGGCTAAACTGCTGCGGGTATTACAGGAGCGTGAGGTCGAGAAACTGGGCGGAAACGAATCGATCCGGCTGGACGTGCGGGTGATCGCCGCAACGAATGCAGAACTGAGCGCGCGCGTCAAGGAAGGCACGTTTCGGCAGGACCTCTTTTACCGGCTCAACGTATTCCGAATGGAATTACCGCCTCTGCGTGAGCGCACCGGCGACATCGCGTCGCTTGCGAAACATTTCGTGGACAAGGTTTGCGCTAATGAGCGGATTAGCCCCAAGACATTGGATCGCTCCACGCTCGAACGGCTCATGTTCCACTCGTGGCCGGGTAATATACGGGAACTGGAAAACACAATGGAGACAGCCGTCGTGGTCAGCGGGACCCGCGCTGCGATCTTTCCTTCGGATCTGCGCCTCTCCCGAACAGCACGGTCGACGGCCCGCGAGTCCCTCGTTCCCGCCGCGGTCGTACCAACCGACGGACTGGATTATCAAAAAACCATCGAAGAGTTCGAGAAAACAATCCTGACCCGGGCCCTGGCGCGCACGCGTGGCAACAAGACAGCCGCAGCCAATATGCTGGGCCTCAAACGCACCACCCTTGCCGCCAAGATGAGGACGCTCGAATCCTCCATGCCCCGGCTGGTAGCGTAAATCGATTACTCCCGAGAATCCGACACTGCAATCTCTATCGCGATTTCGGGATTCTCGCCGTTCACGGAAAAGCAGTGGGTAAACTCTGCCTCGCCTGCACCGTCACCGTCACTCAACGGGTGCGGCACCGAAAAATGCACGTTAGAACAGGGTTGCCATGCGCCGATTGTCGCTCCACAAGCGATATTCGCGAGTTCGCTTACCGTCGCCTCGATTTGCTCTTTGCCCGGATCGGGCGGTTCCGTGGCGAGGAAGTCGGCGGCAAGGCGGGCTGCGAGCGCGCTCGAAACTTCCAGACTGAAAACGCCGCTCACCGCGCCGGTAAAGGTAATCGAGGTCCCGATGTGAGGTTCCCGAACACGTCCTTTGCCCCGATAGAACGATTCACAGAAATACATTGTTTCCAGAATCTGGCCGATCGCGGGCGCTACAACCTCCGCCGGCACGGTCACGCGCGCACCCCCAGTATGGCTGTAAGACTGCGCTTCAGAACCTCAGGCGTAACCGGTTTGGTCAGATAGGCGATTGCCCCGGCGTGCAGGAGTTCCCTCGGTCTGTTGAGAGACCGGTCCGCCGACAACACCAGGACCGGCGTACCTCTGAGTTCCGGCGCTTCGTAGACCTTTTCCACCAGTTCTTCTCCGCTCATCTCAGGCATATTAAGGTCGGTGATGATCAAATCGGGTCTGACCCTGAAAGCTATCCCGATCGCCTCACGACCGTTCTTTGCCTCGTGGATCGTAATGTCCATTCCCGTCATTTCCAGAGCCCGTGCAACATAGCGTCGCATCACGGGAGAATCGTCAACGAGGAGTATTTGCATCGCTCCCGTTCCTCGCAATCAGGTTTATCCCGGCCGGGGAGAGTATCTTTCCCAAACCAGTTCCCATCCGCAGGTCCACCCGTCCCGTTTCCAGGTCGAGGCGGACTGAACGCGATTCGCTGCCCCCGACATCCTCCTGATCGATGAACATACCGAGCTTCCAGAAAGTCTTTTTTAGTGCAAGGTAATTACGTTTGCCAATTTGAAAATGAGATGAATCCGCCATCATACTTGCTCCTCCCGCCACACAACACCGAAGCCTTTGCCTCGTACTGCCCAATTCCTGGAACCGCCGGAACAGCTCCGGAACTCCCGTATCGACATAGACAAACGGGTTCGTGCCCGCCCGCGTCCTGTCAATCGAGGAGTCCGGCTGCATCACATGGAGCAGACCGCCTGTTTTCGATTTCCAGTCATAAACCACCACGGCGATGCAGGAGCCCAGCGCATACGTGCTCAGCGAACGAGCTGCCTGTGCAGCCCCGAATTCCGCCACTCTGCAGTCGCCCATACCGACAACGATGTCCGACGCCGCACGCTGCATCATAGCTTCCTGTACGCTGCCGGCTGCAGATACTCCAGCCCGGCCGGAATTTTAAGCAATGTCTCCGAATGTCCCGTGAAGAGAAATCCTCCGGGTGCGATCTGCGCAACAAGGCGTTCCACCAGATGATCGCGCGTCGATTGCTCGAAATAGATCATCACGTTACGGCAGAATATGATGTCAAACTGGCCGAGGTGTCCAAAGGGCTGGAGCAGATTCAGCGGCATGAAGCGAATCATGTCGCGCACCTGCGCTGAAACCACGGAAGTCTCCTGGATGCCATGCCGTGTCGGTGTCAGATACCTGTTCTTCCAGCCCATCGGCAACGCGGCAAGGCGCATCGCGTCATATTCCCCGCGGATTGCGGTCTTCAGTGCCGCGGTCGAAATGTCCGAAGCGACGATCGTACAGTTCGGGACTCCTGCCGAGAGCGCGCACATCGCGAGCGTGTAAGGCTCTTCTCCGGTCGCGGCCGCAGCGCACCAGATTCTGGTTCTGCCGCGGTGCTGCTGGAAAACAGTGTTCTGGAGATAGATAAAGTGCTCGGGCTCTCGCCAGAAACTGCTGTGGTTCGTGGTGAGTGTGTCGATGAATTCGGTGAACTCCGGTCCGTGCTTCCTTAAAGACACAAAACGGATGTATTCCGTGAACGACCCGAACCCGTGGCCGCGAACCAGTTTTTCGATCCGCGACGAAACAAGCGCTTTCTTTCCCTCATGCAGACTGATTCCACACGCGGTCTTCGCCAACTCGCGAACGGTCTCGAAATCGAGCTCCGTCAGCGGTTTCATGCTGACCCTGGATTCATGCATGCGGGGTCAGTTCCGATACCTCAGAGAATTTACGTCGATAATGAGACCGACACGGCCGTCTCCCAGAATGGCGCCGCCTGAAATGGCCGGTATGTCGCGGAACGTCTTGCCAAGGGATTTGATCACGACTTCCTGCTTCCCGATTAGCTGGTCCACCGCGATGCAGTACAACTGATCTCTTCCTTCGACCACAATCAGAACCCCCTCCCTCCTGTCATCGGCCGCGGCTTCGAAAAGCCGCGACAACCTGATCACAGGCAGCAGCTTGTCGCGGAACAGTGCCGCTTCCACGCGGTTTTCGAGTGTCACGAAAGTACCCGGTTTTGGTGAGAACATCTCACGCACTGCAAAAACAGGCAGGATGAAACGCTGTGCCCCGACACCCACCACCAGGCCGTCGATGATTGCGAGAGTGAGAGGCAGCCGGAGAACGAACGTGCTGCCTTTCCCCAGGGTCGACCGAATCGATACGCGCCCGCGCAGCTTCTGAATCTGTTTTTTGACTACGTCCATCCCCACGCCGCGCCCGGACATATCCGTCACTTTTTCAGCCGTGGAGAAGCCCGCTTCGAAGATGAGCCGGAAGACTGAGTCCTCATCCGGTGTTTCGTGTTCGCTGATTAATCCCTGCCGGCGAGCCTTCGCGAGAATCCGCGCCGGATCCATGCCCCGTCCGTCATCGGATAGTTCGATGACGATGTCTCCGGCATCGTGCATCGCCTTCAGTCGCACGGTACCCTTTTCTGCTTTGCCCGCCAGACGCCGGTCTTCGGGTCCTTCCAACCCGTGATCCACAGCATTGCGGATCATATGGACCATCGGATCCGCCAGATCCTCCACGATGCTGCGATCAAGTTCGACGTCGTCTCCCACCGTGACGAGTTCAATCAGCTTTCCCGATTTTCGTGCCAGATCCCGCGTCAGCCGGCTCATCTTGCGGAAGAGCGAACCGACCGCAACCATCCGCATCGACATCGACGTCTTTTGCACTTCCTGAACCACACGCGCCAACTGGGTAATGTTGCGCGAAAGAAGCGGGTCCTTGGAACCTTTGATCGCCGGATCGTTGCAGACAACCGATTCCGCAATGACCAGTTCGCCCACCATATCGATGAGATATTCGAGCTTCGCGGTCTCGATGCGGACAACGCTCGACTCCGTGCTCTTCTTCGTCAATTCCGATGTGGACGGGATGGAGCGCGTCGGGCTTGCCGCCGGCGACGGCAGGGTCTCATCGCCTACCGCCTCCGCCACAGCTCCTTCCGCGACCGCCACTTCGGCCACAACCTGATCCGACGCGGCGTCGAAGACATCCGCGGCGGCATCTTCGGTCGCCAAACGGGCTGCGGCCGCCATCGAACTCAGCAGATTGCTGTCACAGCGGGGAAGTTCGCTCAGACTACAGGTCTGCGCTTTATCGAGATACCGGTTGAGTTCATCCGCCGCCTTCAGAATCAGCTCGATAATTGGTTCCGAGAGTTCCAGCTGTCCCGAACGCGCCCGGTCCAGCACATTTTCGGTTTCGTGAGCGAGTTCCTGAACGGCCGCCGCCCCCATAAACCCCGCTAATCCCTTAATCGTGTGGAACGAACGAAAAACCCCGTTCAGCGCTTCCTTATTGTCAGGTTCCTGCTCCAGCGTCAGAATCCCGGACTCCACACCGGCCAGATGCTCACGCGCCTCCATCAGAAACTCCTGCAACAGTTCCGGATCGTCGGCAAGCTGACTCGCGGCTTTGTCTTGTTCGATTTTCGCGTCAAGCGCATGTCTCAGCGTGAGCAGCGCCGCCCGAAACCGTTCCTCATCCGCTACACCGGCCTGCGAAAGCTCCGCCACTGTCGTGGCGATCATCCGGACTTCGGAACTTACCGGCTGTGCAAGGTATTGGCTCACCGCGGCAAACAAGCCGCTGATCGTCGCCGACGATTCCGGAATCGAACCGTCGAGGTTCTTCGTCCCGAGAGCCCTGTCGATTATTTCGGTTAACTTTACGTCAAGTCCGTCCATACTTATCCGCTGTTATCTAGATCGGCGTTTTGCCGTCCGGCCTGTAGGCCCACGCCGATCAATTTGCGGATAACAGCCCTGGGACCTTCGCCAGCAACCGCATCTCACGTTTCGCGATTCCCGACTCCGCCGCAGCCGCATCGGGCGACATCCCCGAACGGAGCAACTGCAGCGCCGCCGCGCGGGTCGATCGGTTGAGCCGCCCGTCGCGCAGCGTATCGCGCGTATTCCGCAAACTGGTCTCCAGATCCTCATGGCTGCGTCGCAGGCCATCGAACCTCTCGCAACACGCCCCCTGATGCCGGTCGATAGCCTCGCGCATTGCCGCCGCCTCGCGCGCGCAATGAGACCGATGCCGCCATTGCGCAAGCACGGTCAGCAGCAGTGCCACGCCCGCAATCGCCGGAGCCACCCAATCGAATTTCATCGCACTGCCTCCGCGAGCTTTATCGGGTTATCCGACATCCCGGATCTCAACCGGTCTTCCCGGCTGGCCAAATGAGTAACCCTCACTCCGTAATTGCCATCCACCACGACGACTTCCCCCCGCGCGATGACGCAATCGTTCACCACCACATCCACCGGGTCTGCCACGAAGCGATTCAACTCCACAATCGAGCCGCTGTTTAGTTTCAGTACCTCGCGGATCTGCAGCAGCGTCCTGCCGAATGAAACACTCACCGGAAGTGCCACGTCCAGCAGCAGTTCGAACGTTTTCGAAAACGTGCTGTCGCGGTTACCGGAGGATTTCTCCGGCGCTTCGGGGCGCTCATATGCCGCCAGCAACGCTTTGGACCAGCCCGCCTTGATGAACCAGATGTTGTCGTCGTCGTACTTCGCTGTAAACACATGCCAGGCAAGGTCAGGCGGACTCTCCGCTTCGTGCCCCTTACCTGTCGTGATTTCATGCTGCACGTCCACAGTAATCGCGGACGCTATGGCCCCCATGGTCTGCCCGACGATTTCCTGCCATGTCGAGCGGCAATCTTCGTCCGTCAGCGAATCGATGCCGACCGCCGCCAGCGTCAACTGCCCCACCGTGCTCCAGAAATCTTTTCCGGCCGCCAGCCACATCGCAGGTTCCGGACCAATCGAAAACGCCTGTCCCCAGACGATGGGCTGCTCCATCTCCGGAACCTGCGTCTTGCTGTCCGCCGCCACGGAAAACTCTTTGCCCGTCATGCTCGTCAGTGCACTCGAAAGGGCCGCCTCCATATGCCGGACGATCGTGGCCTGAGCTTCCACATGTTTTGCGTTCTGAATCACAGACACCCCTTATACTCTGAGAATTTTTTCAAACTTTCACACCCGGCCAACGGCGGCCGATCGACGTGCGCAGCCGCAGAATCGCCTGCGACTTGATCTGCGAAACCCGCGAATAGTGCATTCCCATGATTTCCCCGATCTCTTTCAATGTCAGTTCCTCATGAAAATAAAGCCCCAGCACGGTCTTCTCGACCTTCGGGATTCCATCGAGACATGTCGCGATCAGCTTCTCCAGCTCCGACCGCTCCAGCTGCATTGCCGGAGAATCCTCATCCGGCGTCGCCACATACTTCAACAGGACCGGCAGTTCCCGGTCGTCGCGCTGAAATTCCAGTTCCCCGATATCCAGCGCCGCAATGTCGTTCAGCCGCGCCCGGTATTCGTCGACCGATATCCCAAGCTCTGCCGCGATTTCCGCTTCCTCCGGGCTGCGCCGCAGCTTCTGCTCCGCGCGCGACACCGCCGCCTGCATCTCCCTCGCCTGCTTGCGCTTCATTCGCGGCGCCCAGTCCACATCCCGCAGGCTGTCCAGGATCGCTCCCCGGATTCGGAATTCCGCGTACGTCTTCAGCTTTACGTTTTGGCCTGGGTCGAAATTATCGATCGCGTTGATTAGACCGATGACTCCTGCAGAGAGCAGATCGTCCAGCGCGATCGTCTCCGGCAGCCGCTCGTGAATCTTACGCGCGACAAGGCGCACCTGTGGCAGATGCTCAATAATGAGCCGTTCCCGCTCCTCGGCCGAAATCAATTCGACCGGATAATAGTAGGCGGCCGCTGCCACTGTATCCCCTTCAGGCCGCGATTGCGGCCAACGCATTTTCTCCGCACACGGCCCGTGCAAGGCCCGCGGCGCTGATTGTCTCCAGATCGTCGGGCAATTGCTGGCCCGTCCCCACAAACGCAGTCGGAATCTTGCTCCGCAGCAGCGTCTCCGCCATCGCGCCCAGGCTCAGCGTCTCGTCTACTCCCGTGAACAACAACCGGGAGACACCCACACTGGAAAAGCGGGATATTACACCGGACATATCGGCAGAACGCGCGTCCGCCCTTAGGACAAGGTGTCTTTCTATTTCCGGCCGCCGGCTAAAAAACCTCGCGAACTCCCCTATCTCCGAACTCTCAGCCGGAGATATCCCGGGCGTATCGATAAGGGCCAGACCCTTCCACGTATCCCCGTTCAGCGCCAGATTCAGACTCTCGAGCGATTCGCACGCGAAGAACGGCACTCCCAGAATCGTCGCGAACCGTGCCATTTGCTCTTCACCGCAAACCCCGTGCGATCCGGCCGAATAGATCTTCACCGGCACCCGCTTGGCCAGTCCGAAGCGTGCCGCCACCTTAACGAGCGTCGTTGTCTTTCCGCGCCCCGGAGGTCCGATAAACGCCAGCGTGCGGTTTTCACCCGGCTTCATGTCCGGAAAAGGCGCATACGGCAGCCGCCCCGCCAGTTCCTGCACCAGCGCGGCATGCGGATCGCCCGGCCGCCGCGCCGCCGCCGCCGAAATCTCGCGCGCCGTCCCGGGTTCCAGGCCACCGTCGGTCAGCCGGCTCGTCAGGTAGTCGTTCTCTTCCGGGAACCGCGCCGCGTTCGGACGTCCCACGGCCATCCGCAATGCGGAAATCTGCTGACGAATCTCATCCAGTTCCGATGCCGGCTGCCTGTTTCCCGAAGGCTGCAGAGCCCGCGTCGGGCCAAACGGAAGCGTCGCGGCCGGCAGCGAGGGGACTTGTCGGGGCGCTGTCTCGGTCGGCTTCGCGGCTTCAAAAGCAAACGTCACCTCCAGTCGCCCGAACGCCCGCATCGCCGGAGGAGAAGGCTTGGAAGTCACCAGCAACGCATCCTCTCCCAACTCCTTCCGCGCCAGGTCCAGAGCCGCCGGCACGCTGCTTGCAAAGTAAGTCTTCGTCTGCATAAAACTCCTTATTGAATGACCCCGAGGGATATTACTCTGATCCCCGCCGGGATCTCACTATGCGCCAGGAAGAACAAATGCGGAATCGACGTTTCCACCGCCTGCCGCAGGAAATAACGGCACGACGAACTCGTGATTACCACCGTCGGCGATTCCAGCGGCCCCACCGCCCGGTTAAACCGGTCCAGCAGATCGCGCAGCGCATTGGGCGACAGCGCCAGCGAACTGTTCGATTCACCGTGCTCAATGCCGCTCTCCACAAACCGTTCCACCTGCTGATCGAGAAACCACGCCGACAGATCGCTGCTCGCATTCAGATAGGGCTTCACAACCACGCGCCGAACCGACTGCCGCACGTAATCGGTCAGCAGCACCGGATTGCGCGTTGACGGCGCGGCCTCGCCCAGCGCCTCCAGAATCGACGCCGCGTCCCGAATGGAAACACGCTCCCGCAGCAGGTTCTGAAACACCCGCTGCACCGTTGCCAGAGGCAGCAGCTTGGGAACCAGATCTTCCACCACCTTTGCGTGCTCCACCGCCACGCGGTCCAGAATTTTCTTCGCTTCCTGACGCGAGAACAACTCATAAGCCGAGCGCTTAATCAGCTCCGCCAGATGCGTCGTCATCACGCTCAGCCCGTCGATCACGGTGTACCCCATCGACCGCACCTTATCGGCCTGCGACGTCGGAATCCACCACGCGGGCACACCGAACGCCGGATCTTTCGTGGGCCGGCCGTCGGGCGGACGCCCAGTGGCTGTCACCGCGATTGCCAGATCGCTGCCTTGCGGCAATTCGAACCGGGCAATCTCAATTCCCTTAAGATTGATTGAATACTCCCGCGCCCGCAGCCCCAGATTGTCGGTCACGCGCACCGCCGGGATAATGAAGCCCAGTTCCGTCACCAGTTGCTTTCTGATGTTCCCGATGCGCCGCAGCAGCGGCGAATTCGCCCCGTCCGAAATGAACGAGATCAGGCTCACGCCCACCTCAATCGAGAGTGGCTCCACCCGCAGCAGATCGTCCAGATTGTCTTTGGCTGTCTTCGGCGGAACGGCGGCCGCGCCTGCGGGTGCAATCGCGGCGGCTTTCCTCATCCGCCAACCGACAGTCCCGAGTCCCGCGCCCAGCAAGATGAACGGTATCTTCGGCAGGCCGGGAAAAAGCGCCAGCGCAATCAGCACACCGCTCGCCAGCAGCAACGGCTGCGAAGCGCCAAACACCTGCTTCTGGAACTCCACACCCAGCCGGTTTTCCGAACTGGCGCGCGTGATAATCATCGCGCCCGCAATCGAAATCATCAGCGCCGGGATAACCGTAACCAGGCCATCGCCGATCGTCAGGACCGTGTACGTCTGAATCGCCTTCGCAATATCCAGCCCATGCTGCAACACGCCGATCAGCAATCCGGCAATAATATTGATGCTCGTGATCAGCACCCCGGCCACCGCATCCCGCTGCGTAAACCGGCTGGCGCCGTCCATCGCACCGAAGAATTCCGCTTCCGCCGCCAGTTCGCGCCGCCGTTTGCGCGCTGTAACTTCGTCGATCAGACCCGCGTTCAGATCCGAATCGATCGACATCTGCTTGCCCGGCAGCGCGTCCAGCGTGAAGCGCGCGGTGACTTCCGAAATTCGCACCGCGCCATGGTTGATCACCACATATTGAATGGCGATCAGCACCAGAAAGATCACCGCGCCGATGATGTAGTTCCCGCCCACCACGAACTGGCCGAACGCCTGAATCACATCCCCCGCCGCCGACGTCCCCGTATGCCCGTTGAGCAGAATCAGCCGCGCCGACGAAACGTTCAGCGCCAGCCGGAACAGCGTCAGCATCAGCAATGTCGTTGGGAAGACGTTGAACTCCACCGGCTTCGTGATGTACATCGCCACCATCAGCACCACGACGGACATCATGATGTCGCACACAATCAGCAAGTCGAGCAGAAAGCTCGGCATCGGCGCGATCAGGGCCATCACGATTCCCAGTACCGCCGCCGGCACCGCGAACTCGCTCATCGCCTTGAGCGAGACCTTCGGCACGCCCGTCGGCGCTTTCGCCGTCGCCTTTGGCGCTGTAGCCGTCGCTGTCATCTGGACCTCTTACCGGGATTCATGAGCTTGAAGATGTACGCCAGGATCTCGGCCACCGCCCGGTAAAGGTGCGGCGGAATTTCCTGACCGACGTCAACTGCCTTATACAGTGCCTGCGCGAGGGGAGGATTCTCAATAATTGGTACCTGATTTTCAATAGCTAATTTACGGATACGCGCGGCGAGGTAATTCTTACCTTTCGCGACCACCTGCGGAGCCACCATCGACCCCTGGTCGTACTTCAAAGCCACCGCGTAATGCGTCGGGTTGACAATGATGGCTGTGGCCGTGGGCACTTCGCGCATCATGTTCTTGCGGCGCATGTCCCGCTGAATCCGGCGCACGCGCGCCTTGATCTGCGGATTGCCTTCCATATTCCGATGCTCGTCGCGGATTTCCTGCTTGCTCATCCGCATCCGCTTGCTGTAGCGCGCGCGCTCCCGGATCAGCATCACCGATCCCAGCGCCACCAGTAAGAACGAAGACTTCTTCAGCGCATCGTGAATCAGCATCCCCGTCGTTGCCGCCGCGGAAGAGATGGGCATCAGCGGAAGCCGTAAGATATCTCCCAGCCGGTCTGCCACCAGCGCCCATGTGAGCCAGAACATCACCGGAATCATCACTGCGGCCTGAAGGAAGTTAGCCATGTTGTTGCCCGGCATCTGTTTCAGCTTGTTCGCGGGATTCAGCCGCTCCAGACTCGGCGCAAGCCGCGCCAGGCTGATGCCCATATTCGTCGCGCCCATCTGCAGCATCAGCGTGATCGACATCAGCACGCCACCCAGAATCGCCAGCGGCAGCAGCGCCGCGGCCGAAAGGCGCCAGAGCATATTCATCACATCGCCCGCCGTCAGCGTTGCCGTGAAGGCCTGCCGCAATCCCGTCCGGATCACCGCCTGCAGCTTCGCAACCCAACTCGGAAAATAGGCTCCGGCCAGCGTCACAAACGCAAAAAACTGAAAAGCGCCCACGAACTCCCGGGCGGCCGGGAAATCGCCTTTCTCTCGCGCCTTCTTCAGGTGCTGCGGCGTCGCTTTTTCAGTTTGTTGCCCCGCCATTTAGTGGGCGCTCCTGAAAATTGCTTCCATCAGCCGGATGCACGATGTCATCGTGGTCTCGAAAAACTGCGGCTGAAACACCAGCGTCGACGCGATCATCAGCATCGCCACGCCCAGCTTCACCGGCATCGTCAGACTCACCAGATGAATCTGCACCTGCACGCGCCCCAGCACCGCCAGCGCGGCATCCGCCAGCAGCAGCAGCGCCACGATGGGCGCAGCCAGCCGCAAGCCAGAGCTGAAGATCGTGCCGGAAAATTTGATCATCGCTTCCGCCCAGCCCCGGTTCATGCTGATCGACCCCGGCGGGCACAACCGGATGCTGTCCGCCAGCGCCCTGATCAGCAGCCGGTCCGATCCCGTCGCGAAGAAGAGCAACCCGGCCGTAATCTGCGCCAGCGTCAGCAGTACCGTGGAATCCGCGTTGGTGGTCGGATCGATGGTCGATGCGAATCCAAAGCCCGCCTGCAGACTCACTACTTGGGCGGCCACCTGAAACACTTCCATCACGATTGCCAGGGCCAGCCCGATCGTTACGCCCATCGCGGCCTCGCCCGCGATCCCCACCACTAACCGCCCTACGCTCGCATCCACCGAAACCGGCGTCTTCCATTCCGGAAACAGAATCAACGTAAGCGCCAGTGACAGCACAATCTTCGCTGACTCCGGCGCACTCTTGAACGCCGCCAGCGGCAGCAGCGCGAACATGCAGGACACGCGCGCGAGGGTGAACAGAAAACCGAACAGCGTCGCGTAGCTGAAAAGCGGTTCAGCGTGCATAACGATTCAGGTTCCCCAGAATGTCCGCGGTATACGCCACGCTCTTGTGGATCATCCACGGCATCAGTACCAGGCACCCGCCCAGAAATGCGATCAGCCGCGGAATGGAGTTGAAGCCTGTGTCCTGGATCGACGTAACAATCTGGATCAGACTGATCACAATACCCGTCACAAAGCCGATGGCCAGCAGCGGCGCGCAGGTCCAGAACGCCGTCACGAACATCTGCCCGATAATGTGAGCTACCGAATCCGGCGTCATACGTAGAACCCTTTCATTAATGACCCGATCGTCAGATTCCAGCCGTCCACCAGAACGAACAGCAAAATCTTGAACGGAGCCGACACCATAGCCGGCGGCAACTGCACCATGCCGATCGAAAGCGTGACCGAGGCAACGATAATGTCGATCAGCAGGAACGGCAGAAACAGCACCGCGCCGATCTGAAAGCCGGCGCGCATCTCGGAAAGTATGTAAGCCGGAGCCAGCACCGAAAGCTCAAGGTCGGCGGGAGTCCGCGGTGCGGGCGCATGCGTGATGTCCAGAAACAACTTCACGTCCTTCTCGCGCACAAAACGGCCCAGATAGGTCTTCAGCGGTTTCGCGCCGTTGTCCCATGCCTGCGCGGGGGTAATCTGCCCGGCTTCCATCGGGGCCCAGCCTTCCTTATAGATCTGCAGACCGAGAGGCTGAATCAGCACCAGCGTCAGGAAAAGCGCCAGCCCCACCAGCACCTGATTCGAGGGCGCGCTCTGCGTCCCCAGCGCCTGCCTCAGAAAGTGCAGAACAATGGAGATCCGCAGGAATGGCGTGATCGACATAACAATCGCCGGCAGCAACGTCAGCAGGGTCATCAGAATGACGATCTGCATCGGAGTGCTCAGATCCTTCGGCATGGTGGGCAAGAGCGTCGGAGACGCCGCCGCGAGAGCGGGGAAAATCAAGCGTTCACCT
>Ga0302275_10002840_pt1 | contig 17898 bp, 13 predicted proteins | sample III_Bog_N2_2_FD_200229 | JGI IMG/M metagenome (GOLD analysis project Ga0302275, IMG submission 200229) | Peat permafrost microbial communities from Stordalen Mire near Abisko, Sweden - III_Bog_N2_2 | ecosystem: Environmental > Terrestrial > Soil > Wetlands > Peat | place: Sweden: Abisko...
CTTCCACTCAGGCTCTGCCGCCAGGTCCGCAATCAGACTCTTGAACGCACTCTCCTGCTTCGCCGGCGCCGGCTTCTTGCCATCCGCCAGAGCCACCAGCACCTTCGCGCTCGCCAGGTCTCCCTGGAGCGCCTTTTCCGACAGCAACTCGGCCAGCTTCTCTGAGTCCCGCCCCACGCGGCGGTCCGCCGCCCTGCGCAGCCGCTCCACTCCATCCTTGCCCGCCGGCCCCTTCCGGCTCGCCCGTTTGCCGGGTGCGCCTTTTCCTGCTTCCTCTGACTTGCCTCTCGCTTTGCTTGACTTCACCTTCTGCTTCAGTAAGGCCATCTTTCCGTCATTTCCGGCCAACGATCCACCAGCCTTCGTGCCTGCAGAAAAGCAACATGCGGCAATTCCGCTCCGCAACCGCCCCTTGAAAACGCATTGTCCGATTTGTCCCGCAAGGCTTTCAAAAATACCGGTACGTCTCGTCCCCTCGCGCACGCGCGCCGCGGAGATGGCCTGCATTGAAGATCAGGAAGGCTCTCTCCTGCCTCCCGTTCTGCCCTCTTCTCAACCCGTTTCCCTGCCCCCAAGCCTACACCAAACCCACATAATTCCCGGCAACGCCTCGCCGCCCCTCAGTCCCTGTTCCCTATTCCCTTTTCCCTACATTTCCCAGCACCCTGGTCCACAGCCTTTCCTCCGCCAGCCGGTCCAGCGTCTTCCCGCCTTTGGGAACAATTCCGTACACCACCATGCATCCCATCGCTTCGGCCTGCCGCGCCATCGACCGCAGCGTGATCGTATGCCGGACCTCACCGGCCTCCAGATCAAACACCCTGGAGCGGTCCACCTCCATCTTCCCCGCAATCTCCCCCACCGGAATGCTCAGCGCCTGCCGCACTGCCCGCAGCAGTCCGGTGGTCTGATTCTTCTTCCTCCCCGCAATCCGGAAAGGACGCATCTCGTCGTCCAGACTCATCCGCGCAGCCCTTCGATCTCCCTCGCGCATACCCCACTCCCTGAACCCTGATCTCTGACCACGGTCTCAACCCTAGCCAAAATGGGGCTAATTCTACGCAAAACACTCCTGAGATCGGCCTCTTTTGCCGGTTACAATCGAATGCCCCCACTCAATACACTGTTATGCCCCCACATGCTCTGGGCTGTGGCCGCCGCCGGCCCCGGATAACGGTAGAATGGAACTCCGCCGAGCCGAATGTTTACTGATATATAACTTCCGAGTGGGCGACCATCCACCCGGAGTCATCGAAGTTGCTGATTTGAACTACGCATGGCAAACATCAATCAACCACGTGGGAGATGGGAAAATAACCGCTGGGTCCGGCTGTTTGCGAAGATTTCCCCGAATTCGAACTGCCCGTCTTCTGTCTTGATGTAGGGTTTGAAAACGTCGACGGCCTCCCCGAGACAGTGTTCGAGACTACAACAGATTGCATCCTGTTTCTGTTGTTGCCCCGGTGGAATTGTAAGGACATCGTAGGCGATTCCAGCGGCACGCAACTTGCCTTCGCTGGCTTGTCGCTGGAATGTCGCTGTCAAGAGTTCGAGCAACGGCTGTGCCCCTGGATACTCTTCACCTTCGATTTGAGCACCAACGTGGCGAATCTCGCCGTTCGGCAACATGATCGCACCAATTGGCAGAAACGCTCCCTGCTTTTCCAAAAGCGTCTCAGCCATTTCTAGAAGGGTGGTCACCAGTTCGTTCAGATCGGGATGTGCCATAAGATCCAAGTTAAAGCCTAACAGTTCAGTGGATCGAGATGGGCACCACTCCCTGTTCCGGTCGAGTCACCGCCTATGCGGAAGTTACCTTTCGGTAAACATTCCGCACGCCTAAGGCGTGGATGATGCTGCTTCTTCGCAAATCCATCCACTGGCGGGATTTCGTTGTACTCGGTGGTGGCATAACGTTGTACCTGCTGGCGGCATATCAGTGTATCGGGTGGCGGGATTGATTGTATCCGGCACTCTTTCTCATGTTTTCATCGCGGTGCAGCAAAAGACCGCCATCGAATTGTTCCTGTTTTAGCGGGACATGATCGCGCAAACCCACTTCCATCCCCAATTCGTCCCCCTCTACCCCAATGAAATCCCCTCATTTCTCGGCCCAGGAACGCAACCGCGCCAAGGTCCCTCCGTCCCTTGGTCCCTCTTCGCTGTTCCCTGCTCCCTGCTCCCTGCCCCCTGCTCCCTGCCCCCGCCGTTCTACACTCAACCCAGGCACCATTTCACCTCGAGGTTCCCTCCGTTGAGAACACTGCGCTTCCCCGTTCTGGCCTTCGCCTTACCCTTGCTTCTTGCCCCCGCTGTCCTGCGCCCCCAGGCCCCGGCTGCCCATGTCGAAGGCAATCGCAAGGCTCTCAACCAGATCTTCCAGGACTACTGGGAAGACAATCTGGCGCACGATCCTGAATTCGCCTCCACGCTGGGCGACAAGCGTTTCAACGACCAGATCGACGACTACTCGGTGAAGGCCTATAACGACGGCCTGGCGCGCGGCGAAGCGTTTCTGCTTCGCCTGGCCGCGGTTGACCCGGCCAGCCTGACTGACCAGGAAAAACTCAGCCGCGACCTGCTGCTGCGCCGCCTCACAGAGGATCAGGAGGAAGCTGAGTTCAAGCCATGGGAGATGCCCGTCAACCAGATGGGCGGCATTCACACCGCCTATCCGCAGCTTGTAGCTCAGCTCAGCTTCACCTCGGTTAAGGACTACGACGACTGGATAGCGCGGCTGCAGCTGATTCCCAAAGCCTTCGACCAGGTGACGGCGAACATGGCCATGGGGATCGAGGACAAGCGCGTTCCGCCGAAGTTTCTGCTCGAAAAAGTACTCGCCCAGGTGAAGGAGATGGCTGCGCAGAAACCCGAAGACTCGCCGCTGGCGCTGCCGCTCAAGACGTTCCCCGCCTCCATCAAGCCCGCCGATCAGGAGCGAATCAGGAAGGACATGCTGGATGCAATCAGTCTGCAGGTCATACCAGCCTACCTGCGCTTTGCGCGGTTTCTTGAGGTGAGCTATGTGCCTGCCGGCCGCACCGACCCCGGCATCAGTTCCCTTCCCGACGGCGTCAAGTATTACCAGTTCCTGATCCAGCGGACCACGACCACCGATCTCACCGCCGAGCAGATTCACCAGATCGGCCTGGACGAAGTGAAGAAGGACGAAGCCGAGATGCTGGCCATCGCGCAGAAGCTCGGTTTCAAGGACCTGCCCAGTTTCCGCGCCAGCCTGAAGACCAACCCAAAGCTGAAGGCGACATCGCGCGCGGCTTTGCTCGATGCCTATCGGGGCTACCTGACTCCCATGCAGGCTCGGCTTCCGCAGCTGTTCGGCACCCTGCCCAAGGCAAAATTCGAAGTCGTGCCGGTGCCCGATTATCTGGAGAAGACTTCCGCGCCGGCTTATTACGAAGAGGGCGCTCCGGATGGCAGCCGGCCGGGGCGCCTGTTCATCAATACCTATAACCCGACCGATCGCAATCTCTACAGCGTTGAAGACATTGCCTACCACGAGGGCCTTCCCGGACATCATCTGCAGATCTCGATTGCCCAGGAGCTCCAGGGCCTTCCCACATTCCGCAAGTTCCAGGGGTACACCGCATACGCCGAGGGCTGGGGTCTCTACTCCGAGCGGCTCGGCAAAGACGTCGGACTCTACCAGGACCCGTACTCCGACTACGGGCGCCTCGAGGGCGACATCTGGCGCGCCATTCGTCTGGTGGTCGATACCGGCGTCCACTCGCAGCAATGGACCCGCGTGCAGATGGTCCAGTACTTCCACGACCACTCCAATGTTGACGACACCAGCATCCAGGCCGAGGTCGATCGCTACATTGCATGGCCCAGCCAGGCGCTGGCTTACAAGGTAGGGCAGTTGAAGATCCTGGAGCTCCGCGACCGGGCAAAGAAAGCCTTAGGCGACAAGTTCGACCTGCGCGCCTTCCATGACCAGGTTCTGGACGCGGGCGCACTGCCGCTGGACGTGCTAGGCGACCGCATCGACGCGTGGATTGTGAGCCAGAAACCAGCGGCCCACTAGATCAAAGCAATCGAGCCCATGCGGCGCGCACAAACGAGTTTTTCTAGCTGTGATTGGAAACGGTTACAATACTCGCTGCGTGGAATGTACGGCCTTCTGCCGACCAGAAATTGTGTGGCATTTGCAGCACACAAATGAGCTTGAACGAGGAAGAGGTATGCGATGGATCGTCGCGATTTTTTGAAGACCGCAACGCTGGTTGCGGGCGCAACGGTTGCCGCCGGAGTGCCGGCGTCGGGACGTGCCGCGGAGTCCGCTCTCTCTGGACCGGGACGCATGGTGCTGCCCATCAACCGTAACTGGCTGTTCAACGCAACAGCGACCGATGCGGCGCATCAGCGCGCCTTCAGCGAGAGTGGTTTTACGCGGGTCACCGTGCCGCACACCAATGTGCGCCTGCCCTGGCACAGCTTCGACGAGAAGTCGTACGAGTTTGTGTCCATCTATCGCCGCCACTTCCGCCTGCCTGCAACGGCTCGTGGCCGCCGCGTCTTTGTCGATTTTGAAGGCGTAATGACAGCATCGAAGGCATGGATCAACGGCATTCCCTTGGGCGAATACAAAGGCGGATTCACGCCATTTTCGTTTGAACTCACTGGGCATGTGGATTTCGACGGCGACAACGTGCTTGCCGTTGAAGTGGACTCGCGCGAGCGCGCAGACATTCCGCCTTTCGGGAATGAAATCGACTACCTCACCTTCGGCGGCATCTATCGCGAAGTGCAGCTGCGCGTTGTCTCGCACTCGTATCTTGAAAACATTTTTGCCCAGCCAAAGAATGTGCTCAGCGGAAAGCCTGCGCTCGATGTGCAGTGCTTTGTCGAGAGCGAGCGAAAGACCCCCGGTCCGGGCTGGAGCCTGGCTGCCACGCTCTTCGACGGCGACAAGCCGATTGCACACGCCTCGTTGGACCTGCCATCGGGCGAGGACTCCTGGAATGAACCCTTAACAGTTCATTTCGACGACATCGACAGCATTGCGCTGTGGGACCTGCAATCGCCGAAGCTCTATCGCGTGGAGGTGCGCTTGTTGAAGAGCGCTGAGACCATCGACGGCGACTCACGCCGCATCGGCTTTCGGGAAGCCAAGTTCACGCCCCAGGGGTTTTCGCTCAACGGCAAAATCATCAAGCTGCGCGGCCTTGATCGCCATCAGACGTTCCCCTGGGTGGGCCAGGCGATGCCCGGCCGCGTGCAACGGCGCGACGCCGTGATCCTGCGCAAGAATCTACACTGCAACATTGTCCGCACGTCGCATTACCCGCAGTCACGGCATTTTCTGGATGCATGCGACGAGATCGGCCTGCTGGTGCTCGAAGAGATTCCCGGCTGGCAACATATCGGCGACCTGCCCTGGCAGGATATTGGCGTCGACAATGTGAACCGCATGATTCGCCGCGACTGGAATCATCCGTCAATCATTCTATGGGGTGTGCGCATCAACGAGTCACGCGACAATCACGACTTCTATACGCGCACCAATGCCATGGCGCATCAGCTTGATCCGTCGCGGCAGACCGGCGGCATCCGCTACTTCCAGGAGTCCGAGTTCCTTGAAGATGTGTTTACCATGAACGATTTCGGCTGGCCGCTCAAGGCGCCGAATCATCCGCTCTATCTGAACACCGAGTTTGTAGGCCACACCTATCCGACCAAAACAACCGACAACATTGAGCGGCTGCGCGAGCACACCATCCGCCATGCGCGCGTGCACGATCAGCTTGCGTCAAATCCGCAATATGCTGGCGGCATTGGCTGGTGCGCGTTCGATTACAACACGCACGGCAACTTCGGCTCCGGGGATCGCATCTGCTACCACGGCGTGACGGACATCTTCCGCGAGCCCAAGCCGGCCGCGGGCTTTTACCGTTCGCAGTGCGATCCAGACGAGGAGATTGTGCTGGTGCCTGCCTTCCATTGGGCGCGTGGCGACGAGAACATTGGGTTCACCAACGCGCTGGTTTCCTCCAACTGCGAGCATCTCAAGTTTTACGTCGCCGACAAGCTCGTCGCTGAGGCCGATCCGGACCGCGCGCAGTTTGCGCACCTGAAGTACCCGCCGTTCACCGCGGAGATCGGCAGGCACGTCGATCCCTGGGGCGATCTGCGCATCGAGGGCTACATCAGCGGCAAGCAGGTGATCGCGCGCAGCTACTCCGGCAAAGGCGTCGATGCGAAGTTCGCGCTACAGCCCGACGACACCGCGCTCGTGGCCGATGGCGCCGACACCACCCGCGTGGTTCTTCGCGTCACGGACGAGTTCGATGCCATCCGTCCCTTTGCCAACGACGCCATTCGCTTCGAAATTGAGGGGCCGGCCACCTTGATCGGCGACAATCCGTTTGCGCTGATTGGCGGCACTGGCGCCGTGTGGATTCGCGCAACCGAAAAGGCTGGCAAGGTGCAGCTCACCGCGCATCACCCCTACCTGGGCGCCCAAACTGTTGCGTTCGACGTCGCCGCGGCTGCGCCCGAACAGGCTTAACACCCAACCTCGCAACCAAGACAAAGGCGGGAATCAAAGGAACAGCAACTTCCTTGATTCCCGCCTTTGTCTTGACCCTTGCCGGCTGCTTACTTCACACTGACCGGCTCGACGCCGGGTGCCTGCGTGAGCTTTGCATCCGTTTCGAGCAGACGAACTCCCTTGCTCTTGCCGGTCACATCGATCGACGGAATCCGCGAATGGAACACTTCCGCTCCATCCGTATCGTTGAGCCGCAGCGCGGGCTGCGTCGACCCGGGCGCGGCGTCGATCCGCATGTCGTTGAGAGCCAGGTCCTGCACATTGTTGACAGCGAGACCCGAAGTCCACGTGGAAGCGTAGGGCTTGTCCCAGTGCATCTCCACGTCGTTCATCTCGACGTCGCGCGCATATTGCAGCGTCATGGCAGCGGTGGTGCCTTCATACGGGGCGTCGGCGCCGTGGGCCACAAACAGGCGCACGTGGTTAAAGCGAATCCCCTGCAGCCAGCTGTCCGGATGGCCGCGCACCATCGACGTTCCCTCGCCATGGGCGATTACGTTGCTGATGGTCACGTTGCGGATAATGCCGGCCGGCGGATCGCTCGGTTTGATCCCTTGGCCATCCATCTCGCCGCGCCGCTCAATGTTGAAGTGGATCGGATCGCCATCGCCCCACCAGAACCAGTCAAAGCGATGCGTTTCAATGACCACGTTGGAGATGGCCACGTTCTCCACAATGCCGCCGTCGAAGACCATGAACGCGAGCCCGCGGTTGGAGTTGGTAATGACAATGTTGCTGATCACCACGTTGCGAACGGCGTTGCTGTTGCCGTCGCAAAACTTCAACGCACTCGATGCGGAGGACAGGCGGCAGTTGACCACGGTCACATTTTCTGTGGGCAGAGCGGGACCGTAATCTGGGTTCGAGTAGAAGACAATCGCGTCGTCGCCGGTTTCAATGGTGGAGTTGGCGATGCGCACGTCCTGGCAGCCGTTGGGGTCGATGCCATCGGCCCAGACTGCTTCCTTGCCGCTCGAATACAGGTAGATGCCGTCAATCACCAGGTGTTTGCAGGCAAAGGGATAGATCGTCCAGCTGCGGGACCGCAGCAGCTTGATGCCGGCAATGCGAACATCGTTGCAGCGGATCAGCAGCAGCATGTGCGGAAAGATGGTCTCCTTCGGAAAGCTGGCGGGGAACGAACGCATCATTGGCTTGCCGGTGGCTTCCATGAGCCGCTGGTTGGACAGGATGTAGAAGTCGGTGATGGTGTTGGGGTGCCAGACGTACGCCGCCTGTCCGTCCAGCGTGCCGGAGCCTTCAACTGCGATGTCGTGCAGGTCTTCGCCATAGATAAGTGAGGCGTGGCGCGCGTCGTCGTACTGGGTTCCATCGAGCGACGCAAAGATCGTGGAGCCGGCCTCAAGGTAGAGACGCACGCCGGAGCGCAAATGCAGCTCGCCAGAGGTGTATTCGCCGGCGGGAACGTAGACCTCGCCTCCGCCGGCTTTGCCGCAGGCGTCAATGGCCTTCTGGATGGCCGGACGGGCGTCGTCGGCCTTTATGCCAGTAGCGCCGTAGTCCTTCACATCGAAGACGCGCTGCGCTGCCGCTGTTTGACTCAGCGCGGCGATCGACACCGCGCACGTGGCTAGGATCAGATACCTGTTTAGACTCATCTGATCATCATGCCTTATGCAGCTCAGACCAGGCAAGAATCGATTTACCATTGGTTTCGAACGCTCACGACTGGCCAGGCGCGAACCCGGCACCTGCGGCCCGTGATAACCTTTCCAGTGGTCCTTTTCTGCCTGCCGCAACTGAGTTCCGGGGACGTCGACCGCAGCAGGCAACTTCAAATTGAGAGAGAGAAATCATGAAGCGGCTCCTTGCCATTGCCCTGTTGAGCGTTTGTTCGTGCTGCCTGCATGCGCAGGCAGTTGACGCAACCGTTTGCGACGTGTTGCAGAATCCTGCCAACTATAACGGCAAAATTGTGCGCATCAAAGGCACCGTTTCGGCCAGCCTTGACCGTTTTGCCATTGAAGGCGCCGGGTGCGGCCAGCGCATCAACGACATCTGGCTCACCTATCCTGAGGGCACCAAGGCCAAGTCGGGCCCGCTTGCAGTTGTGGAGCTGCTGCCCGCGCACAACTACAACCAGCCTCTCGACGGCTCGCCGCGCGCGCCGGTCACGCTCGACAAGAGCAAGGACTTCAAGGAGTTCGACTCCCTGCTTTCGGCTCAGTTCAAGGAGAATTCCATGTGCCTGGCCTGCACCAAAAACAAAGTGAGCGCCACGCTGGTGGGGCGCATTGACAGCGTAGGCGGCGCCGGCTGGACCCGTGACAAAGACAACAAAGTGGTCAGTTGGAGCGGGTTTGGCAATCTGAACGCCTATACAGCGCGGATGGTTCTGCAATCAGTCTCAGATGTGACGGCACAGCCGATCGATTACTCCAAGGCGGCGGCAGACACCAAGGCCGACGTGCCCGACGCTGCATCGTCCGTCGACGATCCGGTGGCTCATGGTCACGCGGCGGCCAAAGCGTTTGGCGCGACCAGCGGGGCTGGAGAGCAGATTGAGAGAGCCGTATCTGTCTACGGCAAGCCAGGCGACAAGAATGGCGTGGTTATTGCCTTTGGGCCTGCCAATGAGCTCCCCAAAGGCGAAGAGACCAAGGGCCCGGACGACTCGCCGGACGGCGTGCTTTACGTCTGCACATTCAGCAAGGACCGCCTTCCCGGCGAGGCGCTCACCCGGGCCATCGTACACAGCGGCGTGCTGGTGGCGCAGATGCGCACCCCGGTGGCTGGAACCGAGCACGATAGCCTCTACGAAATCGAGTACCGGGCGCTGGGCACAACCGCCTTCAGCGCCATCGCTTCCGGACAGAAGACCATTACGTACTATGGCGGTCATGTTCTGTGGAACACGCAATGGCCAGCAGCGGACCGCTCGGGCATGCTGGACAAGGCCATGAAGGCAGAGCTGGCGGATGAGGGGCTGACGCAGTAGCGGCGCTCGCTCCTGGCGGCGGCTCTCGAACGAGGAACCGAGGCCGCCCGCCGTCAAACTGTCGAAAACGCAGGAAGTGGAAATCATTGCGTAAGCGGCGTGGGCGCGCCGATGCGCGTATCCTTGTAAGTGACACTCCAGAATGACACTCCACGGAGAGTTGCACCCGATTCTTCAAGACAGGAAGAGAAAAACCCATGGCGGAGATAGCCGTTGAGGCCACCCAAGCGCCCGCGCAGATTCCCGGGATTCACGTTGCCGTGCTGGGCGCCGGAAAGATGGGCGGCATTTTGCTGCAGGCGTTTTTGAAACAGAACCTTTTTGCCCCCGAACAGATTCACGCCACGGTCGGCCATGTGGAGAAAGCCATCGCGCTCAGCACGCAGTGGGGCGTGGATGTGAGCACGAATAACCTGGAAGCTGCGCGGCAGGCAGATCTGATTTTGATCGGCGTCAAGCCGTTTCAGGTGCCGGACCTGATCGCGGAAATTCGCCCGGCACTTGCCGCGGGCAAGACGCTGGTGTCGTTTGCGGCATCGGTGAAGACGCGCTCAATTGAAGAAGCGGCGGGCCTTGACATCGCAGTCATCCGCGCCATGCCGAACACGCCGTCCGCGCTGGGTGCGGGCGCCGCCGGCCTATGCAAGGGCCGCTTCGTGTCTGCCGCGCAGATGGAACTGGCCGAGCGGATCTTTGAGACGGTGGGCCGCACCGTCGTCGTGGATGAGAAACACATGGATGCGGTGACTGGGCTGAGCGCATCGGGCCCAGCTTATATCTACATCATCATTGAGGCGCTCGCCGAGGCGGGCGTGAAGGTGGGGCTGCCCCGAGACATAGCCACCCAACTCGCCGCGCAGACCACCTTTGGTGCAGCCAAGATGGTGCTTGAGACCGGCTACCATCCGGCGCTGTTGAAGGACGCTGTAACAACCCCTGCCGGCTGCACCATCGACGGCATCCTGGAGTTGGAAGAAGGCGGCCTGCGCGTGACACTGATCAAAGCCGTCATGCGAGCCACGCAGCGTGCGAAGGAGTTAGCGGCTGGTTAGTCAGTTGAACGATCGACGATTTACTCGATGATGTCCTAACGTGCCCATCCAACGCCCAACCTGGCTGCCCAGTTACATCCCGGAGTTACAGGGGCTGCGCGGCCTCGCCGTACTGGCAGTGGTTATCTATCACTGCCATCCCCGGCTGGTGGGTACGCCAATCCACTACGCCAGCCTGTGGGGATGGGCGGGCGTCAACCTGTTCTTTGTCCTCTCCGGCTTTCTGATTACCTCCATTCTCCTTGAGGCGCGGAACAAGGAAAACTACTTTCGCGACTTCTATGCGCGACGAGCACTTCGTATCTGGCCCGTCTATCTCCTGGTATTGGTGGTTGTGTATCTCAACGCGCCATGGTTCATTGGGCAGACGATTACGCAGGCCGTCAAAGCAGCGCCGTGGCTGGCCTATCTCCTCTTCGTGCAGAACCTCTTTCACCTCGCGTTACCGCCGGCCATCGGACCGACGTGGTCACTGGCTATCGAGGAGCAGTACTACTTTGTCTGGGCGCCATTGGTCCGGTTTCTGCGCCGTCCTTGGCTGCTGGCCACCATCCTTGGCTTCGCTCTGCTTGGCTCGCAGCAGTTGCGCCACGCCAACCTGCCGTGGATGACGCTGACCAACACGCTGATTCACCTGGATGGCATCGCCATGGGCAGTCTGTTGTCGCTCGGACTCTATACGCTCAGCCTGAGCCGCAGCGTCTGGTTGTGGATCGGACTCGGCGCCACGTCATTCGGCTTCTGGGCCTCAGCCACCATCGCCGGCGGAACGTCTTTCCTGGACTCCGCGCTGGCCGTCGCCTTTGCAGGAGCGGTTACAGCCGCCGTTGCCTCCACCGGAGCCCACAATCCCATCAATGCCCTGCTCCGCCGCGGCCCGCTTGCATTCTACGGCCGCATAAGCTACGGCCTCTACATGACCCACATTCTGGTCTTTATTTATTTTGGATGGTTCGACGCAAGGATGGATCGCTACGGCATACCCGGCAACCTTGCGGTCATCGGCTTTCGGCTGGTTGCGTCAACGGCTTGCGCAACGGTCTTATGGTATGGATTCGAGTCGCAGATATTGAAACTGAAGCGCTACTTCTGACCAGCTCTAACGCGGCCAGCGGGCCACAATGACAAACAGCGCCAGCAGGAACAATGTGATGCTGGGCGCAGCTGACTCATGGCGGCGCATGTGATAAATGGCGCCCGTCATGGCCACCAAAGCCAGGCCACCTGCGGCCAGCCGGGGCAGCACATCTGGCGGCCACAGATCGATCGGCACCACCAGCGCCAGCGCTCCGGCGATCTCGATGATGCCGATTGCCACCGCTAACTCATTGGACAAACCAACGGTTCCGAAGCCGAGCCCGGCGGGCAAAAACCGGTTGGCGCGGCGATAACTGAACAGCTTGCTGCCGCCGATGTAAATGAAAACGCCCGCCAGCAGAATCTGCGCAATCCAATGGAGACCGTTCATCTTTCCACTCGCCTTTCAGGCCTTTTGCTCACGCCCTTTGACGCAATGTTCAGACTGCCGGAACGAGCATCGGCTCTGATTGACAGATGCCACGTTGCCCAGAACGTTGCCTCGATGATTGAAATATAAGGATAGGGAAAGGGGAAAGTAAAGATGAATTTCGTCCGCCCGCGCAATCGGGGCCGATTTGCGAATCGCGAGCTTGTGCTGGCTAAGCTGTGGAACAGCGCACCGGCGCTCGCAATCTGAGCGGCGCAGAACTGGTAAGCGAAACAAGCTCCCAACCGGGACAGCAGATCTCTGGCCGGGCACCTGCTTGTGATCTGGTTGTGATCCAAATCACTCCATTCTGTAGCCGGCGGCTGGTAGCCTTTGACTGGCAGGCAATTCTCAACCACCGAGGTGCAATGTGAGCGAAGAATCCGCAAGCAATGGTCCCCTGAGCCCGGAGTTGCTGGCCAGGATGGATGTGTATTGGCGTGCCGCCAACTACCTCTCGGTAGGCCAGGTCTACTTGAAAGACAGCCCGCTGCTGATCCGCTGCCAGCCCAGTGGCCGCTGACTTACTAACTTGCTGACCAGTTGCGTTGCTCACGGGCCGGCTCAACCAATCGAGGTTCTGTTTCATGTCATCATTTCCTGTTCTGGTTCTCAATAGCGGTTCGTCGTCCATCAAGTTCTCAGTTTACGAAGCCGGCGATGGCCTGCGGCAGAAGCTGCACGAAGGCGCTGTCGACGGCATTGGCACTGACCTCGGCAAGTTCTGGATCAAGGACGCCGAGGGCAAGAAGCTTGTCGATCAAACGCCGGCGCTCCCCAATCGCGCCGTCGCCTTTCAACTGGTCGTCGACGCGCTGCACTCGGGCGACTTCCCTGCTCCGGCGGCGATTGGCCATCGTATGGTCTGCGGCGGCCCCACGGTGCAGGAGAACCAGCTCATTACGCCTGCACTGATTGACGAGATGGAGCGCTACACTGCCTTCGCTCCACTGCACACACCAATCGCTGTCTACATCATGCGCGAGGCTCTGCGGTTGTTTCCATCGGCGCCGAATTTTGTCTGCCTCGACTCCTACTTCCACCGCACCATGCCGGAAGTCGTGAGCCACATGCCGATCCCGGAGGAGTACTCGGCGATGGGGGTACGTCGCTACGGCGCACACGGGATTTCGTACGAGTCGATCGTCATGCAGCTTGAGCCGGACGTGCCCGAGAAGCTGATCGTCGCGCACCTCGGCAACGGGGCATCCATCTCCGCAATCCGCAACGGCAAGTGCCTCGACACGTCAATGGGTTTGACACCTACCGGCGGCATCATCAGCGGCACCCGCACCGGCGACATCGATCCAGGCGTGCTGCTGTTCATCCTGCGCAAGATATGCGAGACGGCCTCGAGCGCTGGCGACGCTGCCGACAAGCTTGAAACCGTGGCCAGCAAGAAGTCCGGCCTGCTGGGCGTGAGCGATCTCTCCAACGACATGCGCGATCTGCGCGACGCCATCAAGACCGGCAACGCCAAAGCGCGCCTCGCTGTAGACAAATTCACCTGGACCATCGCCAAATGGATCGGCAGCTACGTGGCCGAACTAAACGGCCTGGACATGCTCGTCTTCACCGGCGGCATTGGTGAGAACGACATGGACAGCCGCGCGGAGATCTGCGCCGGGCTGGGAGCATTGGGCATCGTCGTCGACCCCGCCCGCAACAACGGCCGCGGTGAAGCTCAAATTTCCGCCGAGAACTCGCCGGTCACCGTCCGCGTGATTCCCCCGGCTGAGGACTTGATCATCGTCAACCATGTTGTGCGGCTAATGGCGAACTGAGCCTGCTCAATGCGTGCATCAATCGCGGCATGAACGCACCGCATGAACCCGGAGCGGCCCACTTGTTCTACACTGGTGGGTTCCATCCGGAGTCATCCTTCATGCCAATGACCGCTGTTTTCATTGATTCCAAACATCTGCCATCGCCTGCGCTGCGCCGCTTTGCGTGGGGCGTGCTGGTATATTTCATCATTGTGTTCCTGGGTGGCACGCTGGTGCGCGCAACGGGCGCGGGCGCCGGCTGCGGCGATCACTGGCCGCTCTGCAATGGCGTTGTCGTTCAGCACCACCCGCGGCTCGACACAATCATCGAGTTCACCCACCGCATCATGAGTGGCCTCTCGCTCTTCGCCGTTGTCGGCCTGCTATGGTGGACCTTCGCAGGCACAGTGCGTGGCCATCTGGCGCGCGCCGCATCCGTTGCGGCACTGGTGCTCACGTTGATTGAGGCCATCCTCGGAGCCCTCCTGGTCAAGCTCGGCCTCACCGCGCAAAGCCAGTCGCCCATTCGGCCGGCCTATCTTGCGCTGCATCTGACCAACACTCTGCTGTTGCTGGCCGCGCTCACACTCACCGCCCACTTGCTCAGCCGCAGCAAGGGATTTCTGCGCGGGAGTGTGCGACTGGTTGCGCCACTGGGCGCTGTGATTGGCGTAGCGGCGGTGATGGTTGTCGGTGTCACGGGCTCACTTGCGGCGCTGGGCGATACGCTGTTCCCTGCGTCGTCACTGGGGTCGGCGATCGCGCAGGATTTTTCCGCCACCAGCGGCTGGCTGGTGCGCTGGCGCTGGCTGCATCCAACGGTTGCGCTCTTTGGCGGAGTTATCTTGATTTGGCTGCTGGTGCGCGCAGGCCAGCACTCAACGCATTGGGACAACCGGCGGCTCTCCGCGTTGGTGCTGGCGCTGCTGGCCGTCGTCTATACGTTGGGCCTGCTGGACGTGGTGCTGCTGGCGCCGCTGTGGGTTCAGGTGACCCACCTGCTTGCCGCGGATACGTTGTGGGCGTCGCTGGTAGTGCTCACGGCGCGGCTCACGCTCGAACCGCGCGAAGCCAGCTAACGGACAAGAACGCCAGACGCTGCGTATGTGCTGCCTTCCACAATGCCCTCGGTCAGTTGTGGCAGCTCCGGTGTCGCCGTGAGATTTTCAATCACGCCATCGCGCAGAATCACCGTGTCTTCCGCCTTGGCGCCGCGGATGCTTGGATTCCATGCAAAGGCCTGGTTCTGGACCACTAGCTGAGTGCCGGCCGGCGTGGCAATCCACTCGCGCTCGCCGTAGCCGGTCGGGCCGCCCTGGTGATGAAAGCGTTCTTCGCCCTGAAATCCCTCCGCCGCATACGCATCCTGCGCCACCTTGAACAGTGCCGCAGACGTTGCGCCGACGCGAGTGGCATTCAGCAGAGCCACGTTCACCTTTGCAGCGGAGTTGAAGCGCGCGACAAGCTCATCCGGCAGCGCACCAAAGTGAATGAAGCGGGTGATAGAAACCGTAAGACCCCATTTGCGCGTACAAAAATTCAGCATGCCGAACTGCTTCAACCGCTTCCCGCGTGGTACGGCGTGCTTGTATTTCAAGATCCGTTCATCCACGGCAAACAGCGCGACCGACGGCAGGATTCCGCGGCGGAGCAGACCGCCGGCTGTAATGGCTTCCAGGTCATACTCGCTCAAGCCGGGCTCGACCTCGTTGAGCGCTTCGGCCGTAGCGGCGGCCGTCTCCGCACCCAGCCAGCGATAGCGGACGATCTCGCTCTTGCTCAGCGAGGCGCGCAGCGGGGCAAGATTCACATCCGTCATGCCGGCCGCAGGCGTGTCCGAGCCCAGCGGACCGCCGGCCAGCTTGGCAGCGGCGGCATTGGTATCGTCGGCCCACCAGGGAAACAGCACCGGCTCAAAATCGAGCGCGCCAAACTCTTCGTCGTGCAGGCGCGGCGCTTCGTTCTCCGTGGTGAAGTAATAGCGCCGGCCATCGGCGGTAATCAGCAGAGACGCAACGCCGGTCTCGGCCGGAGTGAGGACCCGCAGTTCGGCGGCGCCGCCCGTGACCCAGGCCACATTCTCATTGCGCCGCAGAAGGACGCCTGCCAACCGATGCGCCGCGAGCCACTCCACTAGTTGCGCATGCTTGGCGTCCAACTCCGCATTCCACGCGGCTTCCGTGACCAGGGTCGCGCCTTGCACCACCAGGCTCTTGCCGATTCTCTTGCTCATGATTTTCCTCTTCGAGGCCGGGGACTAAGGGACGAAGGGACTCGAGAACGGCCTTGCCAAAAGCAGTTCAACTGTCACCAGCCGCGCTGTCCCTAGTCCCTATTCCCTGTTTCCTGTTCTTCAGTCTTCCAGCGCCGGATGATGATGGCTCTCCCAGCCCATGTAGCGCGCGGCTTCGTGGATGGACTTCGACACGTCGCTGAAGTTGGCCGCAACGTGATGCTCGAAGCCTTCACGGCAAATGTATTTGAGCAGCCTCTGCAGCTGCGGAATTTCGGCAACGCCGGCGCCCCCAAATGTTTCAAGCGGGTCGCTGGTGAACTTGCCCGGCCCCGTGTAGCCGCGCACCACGCCGTGGCGATCGTCGGTCGAATAGCGCGCGTACGTCATGGCGCCAGCTTTCACGCGCCCCACGCAGGTGCCGAAGGTGTTCTCCTTGCCGACGGTACCGGCGATGATGGCCTGATAGTCCATCGTCGGAGCCTGCTCGAAGAAGTGCTTGGGCAGGTTGGAGCAGTGGAAGCAGACGCACTTGTCGGGATGGTTGCCGTAGTTGTTGTTCCAGTCCAGCAGCGCCGAAGGCGTGCCGCTGGCCAGCGCCAGCATGTACATGCTCAGCGTGCCGGGCACATCGACTTCGCAGGCTGAGGGGATGAGGTTGTTGCTCATCATGCTCATGATGGTGCACGGCACAATTCCGAAGAACTCCTCGAAGGACGTCCAGCACTGCACGGCGCTGATGGTAACGTGAGTCTGGTTCATCCAGCCGTCGAGCACCGCGCCCAACTTGGCCATCTTGAGCAGCGCCGCGTCGGGAATGCCGCCGGTGGTGACGTAACTCTTGATCGCTGCAAGCTTGGCCTGCGCCGCGTCGTCGGTGTCTTTGAGGCGATTGATACGACCAAATATTTCAGACAGGTCAATCGTCTCGATGGTAATGCCGCTGGTCTCAAAGATGCGCTCCGAGTAGCGCACCGTATTGAAGGCCGTGGGACGCGCGCCAATGGCGCCGATGCGCAGGTTCTTCAAGCCCTTCACAATGCGGCAGACCTGCGAGAACCACTCGAGGTCAGCCTTGAACTCAGCCGAGTTGAGGCTCTCGGTGTGCAGCGTGGTGAGCGAGTACGGAATACCGTACTGCATCAGGTTGTTGCATGCGCTCATCTTGCCGCAGAAGCTGTCGCGGCGCGTGGCGATGGTCATGGCATCGGAACGATCAGGCGTGGCCTGCACCAGCACGGGAACCTTCAGGCCGGAGAGGCGAATGGCATCCACAATGCCGCGCTCCTCGCCGAAGTTAGGCAAAGTAATAATGATTCCGTCAATTTCGTCCGCGTGCTTCTTGAATAACTCGGCGCATTTCTGCGACTCGGTGTAGGTTTCGACGGCGCCGTATTTCGAGTCCTCGGGGCCCAGCACAATGGGCCGTGCGCCTGCGGCCTGAAGTACAGAGATGATTTCTTCGCGGCCCGTCTTGGCCAGGTGGTCAGGGAAAAAGCCGCGATTGCCCACGACAATTCCAAAGGTCATCGTACGTTCGGTAGACATTTCAATTGCTCCTTATCTCTTGAGCGGATTGGTTACCGCAATGCTTTCTAGCTATTGCGGCTGGGACGGAAACGGAGGCCGTAAAACAGGCCGGCGGCGAGCAGCAGCGCACCCCACCATATTGAAGCATGGAAGTTGGCAACTGCCATCTGCGGCAAGGTCAGCTCATAGAGTCCATAGCCGAGAATCATGGCGCCGTAGATGGTCAGCATGACACCGATGAAAAACCAGATGGAAATACCCGACGTATGCATAAGTGCTC
>Ga0302275_10002841_pt1 | contig 17897 bp, 10 predicted proteins | sample III_Bog_N2_2_FD_200229 | JGI IMG/M metagenome (GOLD analysis project Ga0302275, IMG submission 200229) | Peat permafrost microbial communities from Stordalen Mire near Abisko, Sweden - III_Bog_N2_2 | ecosystem: Environmental > Terrestrial > Soil > Wetlands > Peat | place: Sweden: Abisko...
AACACGCAGCGCGAGTCGCTCTTCTTTTACGAGGGGCCCCTATGGTATGAGCGCGACTTCACTTACTCTCCAAAGGAACATACGCGCATCTTTCTGCACGTGGGCGCGGCCAATTATCGTTCTTACTTTTGGGTCAACGGCCAAAAGGTTTGCGAACACGAAGGCGGTTTCACCAGTTTCAATTGCGATGTAACCTGGGCGATGCATAACGGCGCTAACTTTGTTGTGGCCGCAGTGGATAACACTCGGCTTGCCGACGGCCTGCCTACCCTCAAAACGGATTGGTGGAACTATGGGGGCCTCACGCGCGCCGTGTCGCTCATTGAGGTTCCAGAAATATTTATCGACCAATACGACCTGCACCTCAGCCGCGGAGAAAGCCCGCAGATAGAAGGCTGGGTACATGTTCAAGGTGGCCAGTCAGGCGCAAAGGTGGAAGTCGAGATTCCAGAGTTAGGCGCGAAAACAACCGGAGTTGCAACGGAAGACGGCCGCGCCGCAATTCATTTGGCATCGCCCGGATTGGTTCGCTGGTCACCGGAAACTCCCAAGCTATACAAGGTTGAAGTACGCGCGGGCCTGGATGCCGTCGAAGACTTGATAGGCTTCCGAACCATCGAAGCACGTGGCACCGAGATACTTCTGAATGGGAAGCCGATCTTTCTGCGCGGAGTCTGCATGCATGCCGAAGCGCCATACCGAACCGGTCGTGCCAACACTGACAAGGACGCGGAGACTTTGCTGGGCTGGGTAAATGAGCTTGGAGCCAACTTTGTCCGCCTGGCGCACTATCCACACGATGAGACCATGCTGCGCGCTGCCGATCGCATGGGTATCCTGGTGTGGTCGGAGATTCCAACCTACTGGGCGATTCAGTTCGATAACCCAAAGGTTCTGGTTAAAGCCGAGCAGCAGTTGGATGAGGAGATAGGAACATCGCGCAATCACGCGGCTGTCATTCTGTGGTCAATGGCCAATGAAACACCCAATAACGCGGCTCGAACGCAGTTTATCGAGACGCTGGCCGACCGAGCGCGAACCCTCGATCCCACACGGCTGATTACCGCCGCGCTGCTGGTGCACAATGAAGGCCATACCAAAATCGTCGATGATCCGTTGGGGAAAGCATTGGATGTGATCGGAACCAACGAGTACGTAGGTTGGTACGAAGGGACGCCGGAGACCGCCGACATTACAGAGTGGCGCGTCGATTACCAGAAGCCTCTCATCATGAGCGAGTTTGGCGGAGGCGCCAAGGCTGGGTTACACGGCGCAGATACCGAACGGTGGACGGAGGAGTATCAAGCCGATATCTACCGCCATCAACTGGGTATGCTAAACCGGATTCCCCAACTTAGAGGAATGACTCCGTGGATTCTGATGGATTTCCGTTCCCCGCTGCGAAACTTGCCCGGTATTCAGGATGGTTTCAATCGCAAGGGACTTATCTCCGATCAGGGGCAGAAAAAGGCGGCGTTCTTCATACTGCAGAAAGCTTATGACGATAAGACGGTGGGAAAGCCGGAGTGAAGTGTTATGGATTCGATTTCCTCAATTCCTCGCCGAAGCTGTGCAAACCTCGAATTATGAGTTATCGTTGACTTATGACTGCAGACTCCATTCTTGCCCAGATCGATGCGGAAATCGCAAGGCTCACGCAGGTACGCTCCCTGCTGGCCAACACCGGCAAACTCGCTGCCAAGGTAACTGAGCGCAAAGCCAGGAAGACCGCGGCCAAGACGAAGGCCAGGAAAGCTCGTGTGTTGAGCCCTGAAGCCCGCAAGCGGATTGCCGATGCACAGCGCAAGCGTTGGGCCGCCCTGAAGGCCAAGGCTTAGAAGTCTCGGCGTATCGAATCGCCTGGCTTATATGCCGCGTGCCGAAAACTCCTGCCTATAAGCCGATGGCGCAAAAACTCCAGCAACCGCTCCGCACCATCATCGCGGAGGTTCCCTTTCCCAGGCGGCGATGCTGTGCCATCGATGCCGGCTGCCTTGGCGATTCTGTTTTGTCACCGCGTTAACCTGCTGATTTACTTTGAGTTGTAAGTTAGCCACGCAAGTTGTCCAACGTTTCTAAGGAACTTTCTAAACAACTCCCGCGAAAACTCATCGAGCTTCAGGGCGGTCTTTTTCTAGAAGCAGCTTCGGGAGAGCCGCATGCATTTCAGTTTTTCCGTTGTTGAAAACCCCGCTTCTGCCGAAGAAGTTCCTAGTAGGATGCGAGAACGATCTGCGGCGGGGCGATCTGGCCGCCCCGGCTCCGTTGTGCTGGAGCCTGCATGGACAAAACAGCCCGAAGTGCTTGCATGGGAGAGCGAATACTGTGACGTTGCCGACAATGCAGCAAAGAAATGAAGCTGCGGTTCCATGGGCAAATCTGCGTCTCCCTCCGTTTCCCCAGGTGGCAATCAGGGTGTTGCAGCTGGCAAACAACGAGAATGTCCAACTGCATGAGCTGAGCGACCTGATCTCGTCGGATGCGGCGTTTGCAAGCGAGGTTCTGACGATTGCCAATTCGGCGATGTTCGCGCCTCGCTATCCGGCCAACAGCATCCTTCAGGCAATTGCGGTGTTGGGCGCAAACCACCTGCAGGGGATGTGTCTCACTGTCGGCGCAAGAGCATACCTGGGTAAGTCAATAAGCTACCCCGCATTTCGCGAGATATGGCGTCATAACCTTGCGTGCGCATTGATCGCGGAGCAAGTAGCTTCCGCCGGATTCATGGACAAGGATATTGCATACACGTCGGGCGTGCTGCACGATATCGGCCGATTTGGCCTGGCTGTAATTCAGCCGCAGGATTATGCCCGTCTGTTGGGGACCCACCTGGGAACCGCCGAGACCATTCTTGAGGCCGAGCGTGACTTGTTTGGCTGGGATCATTGCGAAGTTGGAAGAATGCTGATTGTCGAGTGGAAGCTACCTTGCGAATTCGAAACCATAGTCGCCGAACATCATTTTCCCAGGCGCACCGATGGCTTTTGGGGGATGGGTGAATTGATCAAGGTTAGCTGCAAAATGGCGGACACGGCAGGCTTTGCCGCTTACCCTGGATGCGACGTGACCCCGTTTCCTGATCTGCTCAATGAACTTCCGGATCGCGAGCGCAGCCAGTTCCAGATCGGACTGGAAACGCTGGCCTCTGAAATTGGCTGCAAAATTCATTCGCTGGAATCGGCTTGACGCATTGCAGCGAGCTGCCATTTCACTTCCAGGTGCGATCTGTCCTCATGAAGCGCACCCTGGCCTGACTGGGAAGCGGTGTTTTGCGCGGACCGGCTTCTTTCAACCAACCGCCGTGCCTGCTCAACGTTCACGCCTTCATTCCTGTTGAGATACGTGTTTGGCTTTCACCTGGAACACTCGCCGGGGCCGCGCGCTGCGCTGCTCGAAGAGCTTCGTCCAATTTAGCCGCAATCGCATTTACCGCGGGATTGCTCATCATCGACCGATGGTCTCCATCGACTTCGCAGGCCGTTACACCGCCCAGAGCCACAGGAACCCAGCCAAGGGTATTCTCGCGGTAAGGGTGGTCTTCTCGCGTTTTTGCGCTGAAGATCAGGAGATGGCCATCGTACGGTTTGGGCACAAAATTCCGAGCTGCCAATCTGCTTGCTTCTCCAACCCGGTTCAACACTTCCACCCAATCCTCATGGCCATCGAGTATCTCGGTCTCATCGGCCGGGTCGTCGATCGGAGACAAGCCCGCGTTCTTTCCCGCGACGGTCCGGGCCACGTTTCCGGCCATACTTACAAGTAGCGCGATACGGTGCGAAAGATAATGTTTCCATTCCCGCGGCTTCATTCGGCCAAGTACCTTCAGATGGAAGCTGGCTCTCCGCAAAAAATAGCTCAAGTTGAAGTAAAGCAGTCTTGGTTTGGAAATAAGACTGCCATAGACGAAATTCCTGGTGTCGAAGAGAACCAGCAGGCTCACGGATTCTCCCATCGATCGAATGCGGCGCGCCATCTCAAACGCTACCAGGCCTCCGTAAGATACTCCGCCTAAGTAGTAAGGACCACGGGGCCGCACTTTGAGAATCTCGCTGACGTAACACTCAGCAGTTTCTTCGACGCTGGCAAACGGCCTGGACTTGCCGTCAAGCCCACGCGCCTGAAAGCAATAGAACGGCAGATCGGGCGGGAGGGAGAGTGCCAAATCCCTCATGCTGAGCACGTTCCCTCCCGCGCCATGAACACAAAAGAACGGCGGACGCTGGTTCCCTTCCCGCACCTTGACCAGGAACGGCCAATCCGCCTGGCCGCCTCTGAGCGTACGAGCGAACAGCTCCACGGTAGGCGCCTGCAACACGACAGAGAGCGAGGGTTGGCATTCAGGAAACGCTTCGCGAATCCTGAGGATAAGTCCAACCGCAAGGAGCGAATCGCCTCCCAGTTCGAAGAAGTCATCATGGAATCCAACTTGCGGAACTCCTAAAACATCGGCCCAGATCCGAGCCAGTTCCTCCTGGATGGGATCGTGTGGGGCCTCGAAAGTGTTCGCCGATGGAAGCTCTGGCTTGGAGGACTCGAGCGCCAGCAGTCCTTCGTTGTCGATCTTGCCATTTGGCGAGATCGGAAGCCGTTCCAGAAACCGATAGGCGGAGGGCACCATGTAGTTTGGCAGGCTTTGTCTCAGCTGCCGACGCACATCCGATGCTTCCAGCGTCGCGGCGGCCTTCGGCACCAGAAAGGCCACCAGCCGCTTGCCGCCGAACGAGTCGTCGCGGGCCATCACGACTGCCTGTTCAATCTCAGGCAGTTCCTTCAGAGCCAACTCAATCTCGCCCAGCTCTATGCGATATCCGTGGATTTTGACCTGGCGATCGAGCCGCCCCAGGCACTCGATGTTGCCATCCGCCCTATAGCGCGCCAGGTCGCCGGTGCGGTACATGCGCGCGCCGCCCTCACGGAACGGATCGATTACGAACTTCTCCTCTGTCATCTCAGGCTGGTTTAGATATCCGCGCGCCAACCCGTCCCCGCCAATGTACAGCTCTCCCGGCACTCCGATTGGCACCGGCTGTTGGCGCTGGTCCAGGATGTAGCAACGCGTGTTGGCCACCGGACGGCCGATCACAATCGGCTCCCGGTCATCCGCCACGTGGTAGCCGACTGACCAGATTGTCGTTTCTGTCGGCCCATACAGGTTCCACAACCGTGCCACCGCTGGCGCTAGTTTCGCCGCCAGCTCCGGCGGCATGGCCTCGCCAGTACACACCGCCTGCAGGTTCGGCTTGCCGCGCCAGCCAGCTTCGAACAGGAGCAACCAGGTGACAGGAGTCGCCTGGAGAAAGGTAATATCGTGCAGTTCCAGCAAACTGCGCAATGCATTGCCGTCCATCGCCGACTCGCGGGTGGCTATCACTGTTTGTGCCCCCACCAGCAGTGGCAGCCAGATATCCACGCCTGCAATGTCGAATGAGACAGTGGTCACAGCGAGCAGCCGATCTTGCTCGCAAAGCTGAAGCCACTCCCGCATCGACCATAAAAGGTTAGTGAGCGCACCGCGAGGAATCTGGACTCCTTTTGGCTTGCCGGTCGAGCCGGAGGTATACATCGCATAGGCCAGATCCTCTGGCCCAACGGATAGGTCAAGGTTGTCGGAACTGTTAGCCTGCCAGGCAGGATCGTCCAGCAGAATTTGAACTCCAGCAAACGCAGGAAGTCTTCCGCGAACACGCTGTTCGGTAACCACCAGCCGGACTCCGCTGTCTTCCATCATGAAAGCCAGCCGCGCCGCCGGCAGGAGAGAATCCAGTGGCAGGTATGCTGCTCCGGCTTTCACAATCGCCAGCAGCGCCACAATCATGGCCGCCGAGCGCTCGACACAGAGGCCGACCAGTTGGTCCGGGCCCGCACCGTGCCTGCGCAACTCCCGGGCCAGTTGGTTCGCCCGCTTGTTTAACTCTGCGTAAGTTAGCCGCTGGTCCTCAAAAACTACCGCGATCGCACCAGGCGTCCGGTTCACCTGCGCTTCAACCAGTTCGGCGAGCGGAGTCTCCCGCGGATACGGCCGCTCGGTCGCGTTCCACTCCACCAGCAACTGGCGGCGCTCAGCGTCCGTCAGCAGCGAGATGGCTGCCGCTTTCTGTTCGGGGTCAGCAAGGGCGCGTTCAAGATAACCAGTCAGGTGTCCCCAGAGCCGATCGATGGAGCCGCTGTCGAACAGATCGGTGTTGTACTCGATTGCCGCATCGAGGGCCTCTCCGGACGGAGTCAGTTCGATCGAGAGGTCGAACTTTGAGGTGTCTTTTGGAGCGTCTTGAACCAATGTCTCCAACCCATGCAATTCCAGCCCGCGCACCGGGGCGTTCTGGAATACAAGCATGACCTGAAACAGCGGCGACCGGCTCGGATCCCGCTCTACAGCAATCTCGTGGACCAGCAATTCAAGTGGAAGATCCTGGTGGGAATAGGCTTCCAGGGCGGTCTGCCGGACACGCCGGAGCAGTTCACGAAAGGAGGGATCTCCATCGAGGTTGCCGCGCAGGATGACCGTGTTCGTAAAGAAGCCGACCAACTCCTCGGTCTCCACTCTGGGACGTGCCGCGACCGGAGAGCCGATCAGGATGTCGCTTTGTCCGGAATAGCGTGCCAGCACCGCATACAGGGCAGCAAGCGCCACCATAAACGGCGTAACCTTTTCGCGTAGACAGAAGTCCCGGATTGCCGCGGCATGTGTGGCAGTCACCGAGTATCGCCGCACATCGCCCTGAAAGGTCTGTTGCGCGGGGCGCGGCCGATCGGTTGGTAATTGCAGCGCAGGGGAACTATTCCGCAGTTGGTTCTTCCAGTACGAAATCAGTCGTTCGCCGTCCGGACCAGCCATTTGCTCTCGCTGCCAGCGCGCAAAGTCGGAGAATGCGATGGGAAGATCGGGAAGGTGTGCGACGGTTCCAGTTGCCGCCGCGTTATAAAACACGGAAAAATCCCGGAAAAGCACCCCCATCGACCAGCCGTCCATTGCCACATGATGAACGGTCAATTGGAGAACATGTTCGCAATCGTCGAGCCGGTACAACACGGCCCGGATCACAGGCTCGCGGTTCAGGACAATGGGCCGGTTTGCCTCTGTCCGAAGTGCTGCGGATAGCAACTCCTCCCGCTTTTTCTCCTCGAAGCCGCTCAAATCCGTGAGAGGCACTGGGATCTCCCGCGGCGCGGAAACCTCAAGCCGCAGCCGGCCTTCTGCGCTCGTAATGTATTGAGTCCGCAGTGTTTCGTGGCGATCGACAAGAGCACGCAGCGCACTTTTCACAGCGCCTGCGTCGAGCTTGCCTTTCAAATGCAGCGAGAAGGATATGTTGTATCGGGCTGCGCCGCGTTCAATCTGCTCGATCGCCCACAAAATCTCTTGTCCGAAAGACGGAACCGCATCGGCGGTTTCATTGTGTTCGATTGGCGTCGCACGGTTCTTCGCAGCCAGAGACTCCGCAAGCCTCTTTTCCAACAAGGCTCGTTTCTCCGGTGCGAGATTCGCGATACGCCGATCGATTTCCGTCATGGGCTGCTAGTTACCTTCCGCGTTCGACGCCTGCATCGTTTCGATTTCCTCAAGAAGACGCAGAATTTCCTCATCGCCGTGCATCGAAAATCGCATCCCGTCCACAGCCATCGCCAGCAATTCGATCGTCGGATTTTGGAAAAGACATGCAACGGGAACATCCAAATCGAGGACACTTCGTATTCGAACCACTACGCGCATTGCGGAAAGGGAGTGGCCGCCAATGTCAAAGAAGTTCTCATCGATCCCAACCCGCTCCAACTCCAACGATTCTTGCCAGATTGCGGCCAAATCCCTTTCGAGCGGCGTTCGTGGAGCAACGTATTCAGCCGTAGTGGCGATGTTCTCCAGGGTTGGCGCGGGCAGCGCGCGCCGGTCAAGTTTACCGTGCGCGGTTAGCGGCAATTTCTCCAATACGACAAACACCGACGGCAGCATGTAATCGGGAAGCATCCTACCCAGAAACGACCGCAATTCGGCAGTTGAGGGCGTCGATGTTCCGGGAACTACATATGCCGCTAACCGCTTATCCTCTTCCCTTTTATCTAACACCACGGCTGCATCTCGAATATAGGGATGTTGTCGCAACGCAGTTTCGATTTCTCCCAACTCGATCCGGAAACCTCGAATCTTGACTTGGTGGTCGATTCGCCCCAGGTACTCGATATCGCCATTGGCCAGGCGCCGTGCCAGATCACCTGATCGGTACAGCCGATCGCCGGGTTGCTTGGAGAAGGGATTGTCGACGAAGCGCTCTCGAGTTAGCTCTGGTCGATTCAAGTAACCGCGCGCCACACCCGCACCACCTACGTAAATCTCGCCAGGCTCTCCAATAGAAGCCAAACGGAATTGCGAATCCAGAATGTACAGGCTCACGTCGGGGATCGGACAGCCGATTACACTTCCGCGGTGCTCCCGCACGTCTGCAAAGGAGATGGGCCGGTAAGTAACATGCACAGTTGACTCCGTAATCCCGTACATGTTTATCAGTCGAGGTAGTTTATCCCCGTGCTTGTCGAACCAGGGCCGCAGGGTTTCCATATCGAGCGCCTCCCCGCCTAAGATCAACAGGCGCAGCGCGAGACCCTTGTCCTGCACTCTTTCATCGGCCTTAATGAACTGGCGAAAAGCCGAAGGTGTTTGGTTGAGCACGGTCACGCGCTGCTCGCGGACCAATTGATGGAATTGCTCGGGAGAGCGGCTAACCCCGTATGGCACCACCACCAGCCGACCGCCATAGTGCAGCGCACCCCATATCTCCCACACCGAGAAATCAAACGCATGAGAGTGGAACAGGGTCCAAACATCGCTGTCATTGAAGTGAAACCATGGCTCCGTGGCCTGCATAAGCCGGGAAACGTTCTTATGCGTTACCAGGCAGCCCTTGGGCTTGCCTGTGGAGCCGGAGGTATAGATGACGTAGGCGAGGCTCTCCGGCCCTATGCTAGAAACAGGATTGTCCGGGCTTTCTCGCGCAATGGTTCCCCATTCGGCATCGAGGCAGACCACGCGGATTTCTGTTTCGGCAATGGAGCCCCTCAGCGGTTCCTGTGTAACGAGAACGCGCACTTGTGCGTCTTCCAGCATGAATCCTATGCGGTCCTTTGGATAGGCCGTGTCAATGGGCAGGTAGGCGCCGCCAGCCTTCAAGATTCCAATCAGCCCGACCACCGTGTCCAACGAGCGCTCGGTGTAAAGACCGACCAGCATATCCGGTCCGACGCTCAGCCGTCGCAGATAGTTTGCCAACTGGTTGGCGCGCGCATTCAGCTCGCGGTAGGTCAGCCTTCGATCCTCGCACACCAACGCAACGTTGTCCGGTGTACGCTCCACCTGTTCCTCGAATAGCGTGTGCAGACACCCGCCGGGGTAGGACTTTGCTTGTTGCCCCCAGGCCAGCAACTGTGCCCGCTCTTCCGCCGAAGAAAGCCGCAGTTGCGAAATCCTCTCGCCCGGAGATTGGATTGCATGGCTCAGCAATGTTTCAAAGTGCCGCGCCATGCGTTCAATCGTCGAGCGTTCAAAGACGTTCGTGTTGAAGTCAAGAGTGCCGCGCATCCCGCTTTCGCACGGTTCGATGTCGATCGTCAGGTCGAAGGTCGTGGGCGTGACTTCGCGATCGAAGTCAATGCGCTCGGTCTCGATCCCTTCCATCGCCAGACGCGGCTTGTCGATGTTGCGGTACTCGAACATGACCTGAAAAAGTTCGGGGCGGGCAATGCCGCGTCCCTGACGAACCGCGTTGACTACGGCATCGAATGGGACCTCCCGGTGATCGAGTGCACCGTTCACGGTGTCGCGCACGCGGCCCAGGAATTCGCGGAACGTGGGATCGCCTGAAGCGCTGGTGCGCAATGCCAGCGTGTTGATAAAAAGACCGGCCATCGATTCCGCGGCGGGGTGGTTGCGCACCGCAACAGGTGTGCCCACCGCAATGTCCTCGGAGCCCGTGTAGCGATGAAGCAGCGCATCGAAACATGCCAGCAATACCGTGAAGACCGTGGTGTTTGCCGCGCGGGCAAGCGCCTTGCACTGGTCGAACTTTGCGGCATCCATTTGCAGAGGGACCGAACTACCCTTGTGGTCATCTCGAACCGGCTTCGCAAAGTCACCGGGAATGGCGCTCGGCTCCTCCATATCCGCCAATTGCTGCTTCCACCAGGCAAGTTCTTCCTCCCGTGCTAACGTTTCGCGAGAGTATTGCCACGCTGCATAGTCGGCATATTGGGCGCAGGGCGCACTGGGCAGCGTCCCATTGTATGCGTGGCCCAGATCGCCAAGAATCACCGGCTCCGTGGATGCGTCGAACGCAATGTGATGCAACACCAACAGCAGAATGTGCTCATCTGGCGCAACGCGCGCCAACCAACAGCGCAGCGGAATGTCGGCTTGCAGATTGAACGGACGAGCAAATCTCTGCCGCAACCACTCCGCAGTTGCGGATTCTCGCTGCGCAGCGGGCTGTCCGCTCAGGTCCTCCAAACAAATCGAAACCGTGCTCGCGTCGCGCACAACTCCTTTGCCCACGCCGTTGCGCTCACAGTAGCTGGTACGGAGAATCTCGTGTCGCTCAACCACCGCATTGAGACTTCGCTGCAAGCGAAACAGATCGAGGCTCCCGGTCAGCCGATAGGCAAGCGGACGGTTGTACACTGGCGACTCCGGTTCCAGCCGTGAAAGGAACCACATTCGTTGCTGCGCCGATGTGAGCTGCACGCTGCCTTTGCGGCTGACGGAATGCAGATTCAGATTTCCAACCTTTTCATTCGACTTGCCATCGATGAATTGTGCAAGCTCCGCAATCGTTGCAAACTGAAACAGGCGCGGCGATGAGAGTTCCACCCCAAACGTCTGTCGTATTCGCGCAATAAGCTGGCTTGCAAGAATCGAATCGCCGCCGGACTGAAAGAAGTTGTCATGAATTCCGGCGCGTTCCAGCTTGAGAACCAAACGCCACATTTCCTCCAGCCGGGCTTCGGTTTCGTTGCGCGGGGCGCAATATTCCGGAGTCGACGCCATCGGCGGCTCAGCCAGCCCATTCAGCCCAAGCTTTTCCGCCAGCCCAATGCGTTGCAGCTTGCCGGTAGGCCCTTTGGGAATCTCCGCGACGAAGAAGATCTTCTCGGGGACTTTGAAGCTGGCCAGCAACCCGGCGGCGTGTTCGCACAGCTCCAACTCGGTGGCAAGAGCTCCGGGCTTCAATACCACGGCTGCCGCAACCCTTTCGCCCAACGCCGCGTCCGGCACGGCGAATCCCACCGCCTGTTCCACAGCGGGATGCTGCAGCAATGCTTCGTCGATCTCACGCGGAGGAATTTTTTCGCCGCCGCGAACAATCAGCTCCTTGATGCGTGCAGTTAGAAATAGATCTCCATCGCCGTCAAATCGTCCCTGGTCGCCGGTGCGAAACCATCCTTCGGTAAATGATTTCAGATTGGCATCCGGATTGTTGTCGTAGCCGGCCATCACATTGGGCCCGCGGATTACGATCTCGCCCTCTTCGCCCTCCGGCAGCAATGCGCCGGCTTCGTTCATGATGGCAATTTCAGTGCCTTCTGGACGGCCCACCGAACCCGGTTTACGCGTCCTTGGAGGCAATCCGTTGCAAGACATCTGATGTGCGGCCTCGGTCATGCCATACGCCTCAAGCACTGGTACGCCGAATGCATCCTCCAGCTGCTCCATCAACTTTGGCGGAAGAGCGGCGGAAGAGGAGCGGATGAATCGCAGTGGATGGGAGGCAATCGCATCCTGGTTTGCTTCCGCGCGCGTGAGTATGCTGTGGTGCATGGCAGGAACGCCCGTATACCACGTCGGTTGAAACTCAGCGAGCCATGCAAAGAACTTCGTCGCGTTGTAACCGGGCGTGCATACTACGGAAGCGCCGGCGCTGAGCGATGAAAGCACCGCGCCCACCAGCCCGTGAACGTGAAATAGGGGCATGATGTTCAAGCAGGTGTCATCGGGGGTGAGCGCAAGGGAATGGGCGATATTGATGGCCGAGACATACAGATTTTCATGAGTCAGCGGAACAATCTTGGGACGCGACGTGGTGCCGGAGGTATGCAGAACAAGAGCGACATCGCGCGCCGTGGTGTACTCGATTGGTCTATCGGAGATCGCACGACTTCGTCCGAGTTTCAGCTCGAAGAGCCCCGCTTCGCCCATTTCCTGGCGGTGCAGTTCCACAATCTCAATATCCATTAAGCGCGCAACTCCGCGTAAACTCGATTCCATTGCGGCATCGACGATAACCAGCCTGGGTTTCAGGTCTGAGAGATAGAACTCGAACTCGCTGGCCGTGTACGCGGGATTCAGCGGAGCGCATGTGCAGACAGACGCGATGCCGAGAAACAGACTTGCCATTTCCGGACCGTTCGGCATCACCACTGCAATTCGATCCGCGCGGCCCACGCCCATGAGCGTCAGCCGGCTCACGGTCTCCTCGATCTGGTTCAACAGATCCTTGTAACTCGCCGGCCTCCTGTCGCAGCCCAGCAAAGCAAGCCTGTCAGGAGTATCTTCCGCAATGCCCGCAATTCTGATGCGCAAATCAGGAATCATGGTTGGTGATTCTCGCAATGTAAACCTTATCGATCAACCGGTCAGTCGTGGTTGCGGCGAAGGGGAGACGTGGTTATTTTAGCATGATCGCCGACTGACGCGGCATTCCCAAAGAACAGGCATCTGACTCGCCAAGCCCATGGAAAACCTGGTGCTGCAACACGCCGCAAAGCAGAAGAAGGTAGGATTGGAGCACAGCAAGGAATGGGAATGGGAAGCGATTCCAAATTTGGCGTCGAAGGTCAGAATCGCACAGCAGGGTTCGACGATCTCTTGCACGAGAGCGAAACGGCATCAGAACGAGACCGTGCGCGCAAAGACAGATCGCCGCTCAACCTGTGGCTTGCGCTCCCCGAAGATTTCTCAACCGACGAAGTTGTGCGGAAGTACGCACCGCTGCTCACCGAGGATGAGCGCACACGCTGGCAGAGGTTTCGGTATCCCAGGCATCGCCGCGAATATCTTGCTACCCGAGCTTTGGTGCGTTCCGCGCTGTCTCACTATCGTCCGCTCGCCCCCGAGGAATGGCGCTTTCAGCCCAACGCTCATGGCAAACCCGCTACCGACCCGGACTGCGGCTTGCGATTCAATCTGTCCAACTCCCTTGGGTTGGTGGTCTGTCTCATCGGAACCGGATCGGACGTGGGCGTGGACGTGGAGCCCTGCGAACGAGCGCAAAAAATTGCCGATCTTGCACCGGAAGTGTTTTCTCCGCTAGAACTGGCCCAGCTTGAGGCATTGCCTATCGATGAGAAACTGAATCGCGCCCTGTCGTTGTGGACGCTGAAGGAGGCTTATATCAAAGCCAGAGGAATGGGGCTGTCGCTGCGATTGAGCAAGTTCTCTTTTGCATTTGGCGGAGCTGATGGAGTTCGCCTGGAACTGGACGCCAGCTTGTGCGATGAGCCCGGGCGGAAGTGGCGCTATTGCCTGCATGACCACGCCGGGCACCGGATCGCCCTGATGGCGGACCGGCAAGACGTTCCTGACCTTGAACTATGGGAATTTCGACCTTTGCCGGCGTCCGCTCGGCGGCTGCCGGAAACTCGTAATCCATGGTTTCCGGCCCCGTAGCGAGCCGCTTCGAATTCCAGATAACTATCTCCACTGTTCTTGCGGCAGCATATTATTCTGGACTTTCAGGCTTCGATACCCCACATGTCTCAGACTCCGCACTTCGACAAGATCCGGCGCCGCCGTATGCGCTTAGCTGAACGCAAACTCCGCGAGGCGCAGCGTCAGTTGGCGCGCGCTGAGCGCTCCATCCAATACTGGACCAGAATTGTGGCAGACCTGAAGTATGAGAGAGTTCTGGCTGTTCAACCGCCGCTTTGGCCTTTAGAGGACACGAAAGAGGAAAAGTGAATCGGCGCGGGCGACGACCATCGCCAACTCTAGTTCGTTGTTAGGCCTCGCCGTTACTTTGGAGCTTCAGAGCCGGCTTTCTTCTGTGCCGCCCAGCGCTTCTTAACAGCGTCGGCGATGCGCTTGCGCCCTTCAGGCGAAAGGTTCCTCTTCTTCTTGGCAGGCTTGGCCGCCGCGGGTACAACTACGGCTGCCTTCTTCGGAGCCGCCAAAATCTTCCTTGGCCTGCCGACTTTCTTCTTGGCCACTGGCGCTACGTCACCGCTCAACAGTGCGCGTGCTTGATGCAACTTCAACAGGTCGTGATCGATGCTTGCCAGAATATCTGCAATTGCCATGTCCTATTCTCCCGGGTAGATGCTCTTGGACGGTACTGCTGTGCGAAACCGAGTCACAATGTCGCGCTGGATCGATTAACTTGCCTCAACCTACAATACTCGAACGATGGCCCTTTTTCAAAACAGCGCAACAGCGGTCCCGCCTGCGGACGCGCACCTTGCATTGCGTGTTTCTCAACGGCAAGCCAGGGAAGAAGGAAGCTGAAACAGTATCTGGCTTTTCGGCGGCTGATCCGAGAGTGCACAGTTCAGGGTCCAAAAGCCCAGCAGTTCCAGCGTGCAAGAAGAATGTGCTGCTGTAAGGTTGGTTGATGCTTAACAAAATATGGTAGGCACGACTGGACTCGAACCAGCGACCTCTTCCGTGTCAAGGAAGCGCTCTAACCAACTGAGCTACGCGCCTGCAATGCAATATCAGGTAGTTTAACAGGATCGGGGCGGCGGGGAAAGTTGGGGGTGTCGCCAACCCGTCTCATCATGTACCATCGTTGACGAACGGCGAGGCTCTCTTCGCTGGGGAAGTGCATTCGCTTGAATCCTACAGGGATCGCTCAAGTCTGGTGCTTGCAATAACCTGCCATGGAAGACGCTTCGAGCACACGGTTGAACCCAATCCGCACCGCTCCAAACCTGCTTACGCTGTTGCGCATCTGCCTGGCGCCATTTCTCGTGGCCGCTATCCTCGAAGGACACTACGCAGTGAGCTTTGGCCTGTTTGTGGCGGCCGGATTGACCGATGCGCTGGATGGCACACTGGCCCGCGTGCTGAAGCAGCGCTCGCGACTAGGCGAATACCTCGATCCCGTGGCTGACAAGTTGCTGCTGAGCACGCTGTTCCTGGTGCTCACCCACATGGGGCTCATTCCGGCCAGAGTAACCGTAATGGTATTCGGCCGCGATGTGGGCATTCTGGTGGTTGCCGCCATTCTGTATGCGGCGGTCGGACGCCGGGAGTTTAATCCAAGCATCTTTGGCAAAGCCAATACCGCCATACAGATTGCCGCGGTTGCCGCCGTGCTGCTGCATCAACTCACTGCGGTGCATTGGGTCGCGGAGATACGCATGCTGGCGCTGAATGCCACGATGGTGCTTACCGTGGTATCGGGCTTTCATTACGCGTGGACAGCGTCGCGCCGCATGGCTGCTCCCGCGGCCAACGGGTCCGGCGTCAGGTGATTCGGTCTCAAAGGTCGCTTGCAGCGTCCTCTGTTTCGACGGATTCTTCAATCTCCATGTCCCGGAACTCCTCGGAGTCGAAGACCTCGCCACACTCCAGGCACTCGACAAACTCTATGTCGTCGTGCCGGGAAACGATACGTACCCTCGGATGCTTGCAGATGGTTGCCATCGCTCGTGTTTCGGTTGGATAAACTGCTCTTTCCGCCAGATTGTAGCGATCTTTTCCATAATTTGAAACGGATATTTGTTGAATCTTTCGATCGCGCTTCAGATTTTTTCCTCAGGGTCCTGAAGGCGGTTCCCAAGTGGACTTGAAATCCCGACGGAATCGGTCGTATACTGAATGAGGACCGAAGAAGTCGGATATTCAATGCTCAAGCTGACAAAAAAAGCGGACTACGGGTTGATGGCGCTCAAGTACCTCGCCGAGCACCCGGAGACGACCGCGCTCAGCGCCAAGGATGTCGCCGACGCCTATGGCATTCCAGCGCAGTTGCTGGCCAAGATTTTGCAATTGCTCACAAAGAACGGTTTGCTGCGTTCGCACGCCGGCATGAACGGTGGCTACTCTCTGGCGCGGGATGCGCGCAAGATTTCGGCCTACGAAGTAATTCTCGCCATCGACGGGCCGTTTTTCATTACATCCTGCACCAAGGGCACAAAATCCTGCGAGTTGACGCCGAGCTGCACCATCAAGGAACCTCTGGCGCGAGTGAACGATACCATCGCCGGAGTACTGAAAAGCATCAGCATTCAAGATTTGGCGGAGCACGAACAACCGGCGGCCCGCGCGCACGGCGCTCGAGTTCACGCGTCGCAAGGATTGGTTGCATTGACGTTGTAAGGAGCGGAGTTAGCAGGAAAGACTAGCGCCGCTAACAACGCTAACTACGCTAACACCGCTAACGAATGGATGGAGACCTGAATGAGTACCGTTGCCAGCAATGTGGAAGTGCCAGCAGGCTTGAGTCTGCCGATATACATGGACAACCATGCTACCAGCCCGCTTGATCCGCGGGTTCTGGAAGCCATGCTGCCTTATTTCACCACCAAGTTCGGGAACGCGGCCAGCCGTAACCACTCCTTTGGCTGGGAAGCCGAGCAGGCCGTCGAGACCGCGCGTGAACAGATTGCCAAGCTGATCGGCGCCACCGCCAAGGAGATCATCTTCACTTCCGGCGCCACCGAATCGAACAATCTTGCCATCAAGGGCATCGCGGAGATGTATCGCGAGCGCGGCAACCACATCATCACCCAGGTAACCGAGCACAAGGCGGTTTTGGACACCTGCAAGCGGCTCGAAAAGTACGGCTATCGCGTGACTTATCTTCCCGTCAAGGCAGACGGGCTCATCGATCTCGACGACCTGAAACGGGCCATAGACGACAAGACCATCCTGATCTCGATCATGGCAGCCAACAACGAGATCGGCGTGCTGCAGCCTATTCGTGAAATCGGCAAGCTATGTCATGAAAAGGGCGTCATCTTCCACACCGATGCGGTGCAGGCGGTGGGCAAAGTCCCGGTCAACGTCATCGCGGACAACATCGACGTGCTTTCGCTTTCGGGACACAAGATCTACGGACCCAAGGGAGTGGGCGCGCTCTACGTTCGCCGGCGCAACCCCCGAGTGCAGATCGCGGCTCAGATCGACGGCGGCGGCCACGAACGCGGCATGCGGTCCGGCACCTTGAATGTGCCCGGCATTGTGGGCCTTGGCAAAGCGTGCGAAATCGCCCGCGAAGAGATGGATACAGAAGCAGCCTACTTGCGCGGCTTGCGCGATCGGCTGAAGGCCAAGCTCGAGTCCGAACTCGACTACATCCATGTGAACGGCTCGTGGGAGCACAGGCTGCCGGGCAACCTGAACATGAGCTTCGTGTATGTCGAGGGCGAGTCCCTGCTGATGGGCATCAACGACGTAGCGGTCTCAAGCGGTTCGGCCTGCACCTCGGCCACACTTGAGCCGTCTTATGTACTGAAGGCGCTGGGACTCGGCGACGATGTGGCGCACAGTTCAATTCGTTTCGGTTTGGGCCGCTTCAACACCCAGGCCGAAGTGGACTACGTGGCCGACAAGGTCATCGACATCGTGAAAAAGCTTCGTGAGCTTTCGCCGCTTTACGAGATGGTGAAAGAAGGCATCGACCTTACCAAGATTCAATGGGCGGCGCATTAAAGAACAATGGTTAGTGATTAGTGATCGGTCGTGACAACCGATCGACCAGAAACTAACCACTAATCACTAACCACTAACCACCAGTCACTAATCACTTTTAAGCGGCTTCCCCGCAGAGGAGACAGACCATGGCATACAGCGATCAGGTAATCGACCACTACAACAACCCCCGCAACGTGGGCACGCTTGACAAGGCCTCGACGGAAGTCGGCACAGGCTTGGTGGGCGCGCCGGAGTGCGGCGATGTCATGCGGCTCCAAAT